>JAEEGL015435038.1_pt1 | contig 26339 bp, 26 predicted proteins | sample 9134231 | NCBI WGS metagenome assembly JAEEGL01 (sample SAMN16246548, study PRJNA631951) | gut metagenome | biome: gut microbiome; feature: rumen; material: fiber-attached | host: Bos | place: Iran: Karaj | collected 2018-10
CCGGAAGCAAGTGGGCTGGTGGTGACCCGAAATATATCGACCTCGACGGTGACGGAAAGATCGGTATCGGTGAGAACACAGTAGAGAAGCCTGGTGACCGTAAGATTATCGGTAACTCTACTCCTAGATACAACTATGGTCTGACCTTCGGCTTCGATTATGCCGGATTCGACTTCTCTATGTTCTTCCAGGGAGTCGGCAAACGCCAGTACTATTTCCCTTCTACCAACTGGGCATTCTGGGGTCTTTATTCCCAGCCTATGCTTACCTACCTCCAGAAGGGCCTTTATGAGTCCGCATGGTCTCCTGAGAACAAGGATGCATACTTCCCTCGTCCGGTTGCATACTATGCATATACGTCTCAGGCTCCTCTCTACTACGCCAACACCAGATATCTCCAGAACGTTCGTTATCTCCGTCTGAAGAATGTCTCTGTCGGTTATTCACTGCCTCAGAATTTGACCCGCAAAGTAGGTATGGACAAAGTTCGTGTTTACTTCACGGGTGAAAACATGGCATACTGGTCTCCTTTAAAGAAGTATTCAGTCTATATCGATCCGGAGTCTGTCGCTGCAAAGACCTCAGGTACTACTTATGAGCGAGTATGGATTCCTTGGAGCAAGACTATGCTGTTCGGAATTGACATCACCTTCTAATCATGAATTGCAGTATGAAAAAATATATGATTCTTTTTGCGGCCTTCCTCATTGGATTCTCCGCATGCGAAAAGCTTGAAGAAAAGGTCGAAAGCGTACTGGATCTTAATCCTCTTTCGGAGTTGGCTCCTGAAACTTATTTCAAGAATGAAACCGACCTCCAGCTTTTCACGAATTCTCTCTACCTGAGTGTGATAAGCCACACCGTCTATGCCGAGCAAAGTGATCTCTTCATAAGGGATAACCCTGGCGCTCTGATTCGTAATGGAAACATGCGTATCACCCCTGCTTCAGGTAGTGGTTGGTCATGGTCAGCGCTTCGTAAGATCAATATCTGCCTCGAATACATGGAAAAGAACTGCGAGGATAAGAAAGCTTATGATACTTATTCCGCTCTATGCCGTTTCTTCCGCGCATGGTTCTATTTCGACAAGGTGACCAAGTTTGGAGACGTTCCATGGCTTGATTATGTCCCCGGAAGTTCAGATGAGGCTCTTTACAAGGCTCGTGACAGCCGCGAACTCGTTCTTACTCATATGATCGAGGATGCTGATTATGCAGCAGATCACCTTCCTGCTTCTTACGGCGGTACCACCTATCGTGCCACCAAGTGGGCTGCACTTGCTCTCAAGGCAAGATTCTGTCTCTTTGAGGGAACATTCCGTAAATATCATGGAATCAATCTCCCCGGACACGATGCAAACTATTATCTCCAGCAGGCTGCCGAAGCTGCAGAAAAGATTATGACTGATAGCCCTCACAAGCTCTTCAGCACCGGTCGTCCAAACCTCGACTATGCTTTGATGTTCACCCAGTTCGATGCAACTACAGACGAGTTCATCTTCTCTACCCGTTATGGTAATGATAATGCATACTACCACAATGGAACCGCTATCAACCTGATGAACTCACAGGGCCGTTATTCGATGACCAAGAAGGCTGTCTGCTCTTACCTCATGGCTGACGGAAGCCGCTTCACCGATATCCCCGGCTGGGAGACCAAGATGTGGATTGAGGAGACTGTCAATCGCGACCCTCGTCTCGGACAGACAATGCGTACTCCCGGTTACCACCGTATCGACGGCTCAGGAGCTTCCAAGAATTACAACTATGCCGGTCCTGAACTCGGTCTTGACCTTCTCGTTCCTATTACAGGCTACCAGAACTCCAAGTATCTGATGCCTATCACCAACACTCAGAACGATAAGTTCGACCAGTCTTACAATGACCTTCCGATCATCCGTCTCGCTGAAATCTATCTTATCTTCGCTGAGGCAAAGGCTGAACTTGGAACTCTTACCCAGGCCGACCTCGACAAGTCCGTCAACCTGCTCCGCGACCGTGTTGCAATGCCGCACATGAATATGGCTCAGGCTAACGCCAACCCGGATAAGTTCCTTTGCGAAGGCAAGTGGGGCTTCAACAATGTCTCCGGTGCCAATAAGGGTGTTATTCTCGAGATTCGCCGCGAGCGTGGTGTCGAGATGGCAGAAGAAAGCGTCCGTTACAACGACCTTATTCGTTGGAAGGCAGGATACTGCATCAAGCAGCCTATGTACGGTCTCTACTTCCCGGGTCCCGGTGTCTATGACCTCGATCAGGACGGCAAGAATGACGTTGCCCTCTACACAGCAAGCCAGTCCAAGCCGGCCAGCTCTACCGCTACCTATATCTGGAAGATCGGTACCGATGTGTTCCTTTCCAACGGAGATAACGGTGGTTACATCGAGCCTTATCAGAACCTTGTGATTACCTTCGATGATAATCGAGACTACTACTATCCGATTCCTCTCGATGAGCTTTCACTCAATCCCGCTCTCACCCAGAATCCTGGTTGGGACGATATTGACAGAAGCGGCGAGTAATCAGGTGAATGTCTAAGTGAAGCCGGCTCTTTTGGGGCCGGCTTCTTTGTTTTTTGTACGACAGGGAGAGATGTTGTCATTTACAGTTTATTTATAAGGGCTTTTGCCCTTTCGCCACGAATCTCAATAATATCTGTCGCAGGTTCATATGTGTAATTTGAGAAATCGAAGATCTGTGCGTAAGCGATAGCCTCGGAGGCATTGTAGTAAACCTCAAGACGGATAACGCCACCGTTTGTGTTAGGCTTTACCTCTGGTTCAACATCTTTCCCGTCTAAAAAACCTTTTAGGGATTCCCTGCATGAATGCGCAACGTCGAGTGCTTTCTTTTGGAGGAGGATCTCTTCTCCTTCGCGTTTGAAACCGGCTTTCCATAATAACAGTAGCAAAAGCCCGCAGAGGCCGATTACGATACCGAGTCCGGCGTTGATGAAATATAGGCCGATGCCAGCGGCGAGAACAATGGCAGATATAGCGAGGTCCTTGGCTGTATGGACCTTTTTTAGTTTAATTTCCATGATTATAAATTGATAAATAGGTAATAGTAATAAGCTCCGAACAAAAGGAGCATGATGCCTCCTTCCCAGCGGTCGATTCGCTCACGTCGGCCTGTATAGGCCCATAGGAGCAGCAAAATGACACTTAGAAGTAGAACGGCAGCATCGATGTGGGTGACCGATGCGAATGAAAGAGGAGTGATCAGGGCAGATGATCCCAGGATCAAAAGGATATTGAAGACATTCGATCCCAGGATATTGCCAAGCGCAAGCTGATCCCGGCCTTTTAGGGCAGCGACGAGACTGGTCGCCAGCTCCGGAAGGGATGTGCCCCCCGCCAAAATGGTAACCGCGATGAATTTGTCGCTCACTCCCAGCATTCTTGCAAGATCAGTAGCCGAATCCACGAAGAGATTGCCACCGAAAATCAACCCTGCCAGCCCGGCAAGGACCAGAATAATTGCGATCCACAATTTTCGAGGCGTTGATTCTGCAGAATCTTCTCCGGAGGGCTTTCCTCTGTGGAAGGAAGCAAAAATATATAGAGCGAATGCTACAAGGAAAATCGCTCCTTCTACGCGGGAAAGTCCATCTGCTTCACTGATTCCAAAAAGGGAATGGGACATCCCGAAGCCCCCAAAGAGCATCGTTACCAGTAGCGTTTCCGGGATGTCCCTTTCCCTATTTTCCTTTGACATGGAGACAGGGCAGAGCAGAGCAGTGAGACCGAGTATAAAAAGCACATTGAAAATGTTAGATCCGAGGACATTGCCTACGGCAACATCAGCGTTGCCTTCCAATGCCCCTGTAAGGCTCACTACCAGTTCTGGACAAGATGTGCCGAAACCAACTATGGTAAGCCCGATTACGAATTCGCTGACGCCCGCTTCCCTTGCGATGGAGGATGCGCCTTCAACAAGCCAGTCTGCACCGAGGACAATGAGTCCCAAGCCGACCAGCAACCATATAATTGTCATAATGGTTGTATAGATTTAAAGATAATAGTAAGATTGTCAGAGAGTGGGAGGGACAATCTGCTAAAGCCTCAAATCACAAATGGAAAAAAGGTATCTTTCAGGAAGATACACCCCGGCGACGTGTACGATAGACTGCGCCAGAAAAGGGTTGATGTTATTATTGTCTAAAACCTTTCCGCTTTTAACTACACGGAAAGTGGATTTTGTTTGCGAAGATGATCTTCTCCCGGATTGGGGAATACGGACGGAAACGGAATTGTTGCTATTATTACCCGCGAAGGTATAGCCCTGGGCGGCAGTAATGCAGATTTCCCGATTGAGGGAATAAGTTTCGGCCCTATCAGAGGATGATTTTTCGGAGAAGTTATATTGGCCGACCGTCGATGAACATGTATTGACTAAATCTGTTTTTCCTCCGAAAAGGAAGGAAAGTAACGTGGTAAATATGAGTAGAACATGTTTCATCGAATGCAAAGTTAACAAAAACAATCGGCGTTTCAACTCGCACATCGTGTTTTTTAAATGCTTATATTTGCAATTAAACAGAACGGGAACACCGACTCTTAAATGGCACCTTTTATGTATCCTCGAGCTCACTGGAATCCGGAAAAAGACTTTACGTCCGTACAGTTCTTGATACGGAGAATGGACACATCCGGCAATCTACGAGCATCGGAAATCCCTGAGGCGAAACTTCCTTTGATTGGTTTTATTTATGTCGCCTCAGGAGAGGTTCTGGTCGAGGTCGGAGACACTCCGTTTCTTTGCCAACCGGGACAGCTTCTTCTGATTCCGCAGAATAGTCCCTTCGCTATCAAGTATTTCCGGGATGCCGTCGGGTATATGGGGGGATTCTCCCCGTCTATAATGGCAGATTCCAAGCCATTGAGATTCCTGTCTTCTCCGCTTCATCAGGGCTTCTGGTTCGATGAGGGAGCGTTTGTCGGGGAGCTTTTTAATATGCTGGCCTCATCTTTTGAGAAGGGAGATCAAGTTTTCGTGGAAAAGGGGATTGACCTGCTTCTTTCCCGCATTAATCCAGGTCGGGAAACGGCGCTGCCATCAGGTGTAAGTCGTTTCCTCGAGCTGGTTTTCGATTCAGAGAGGATGAGCGGATCTATTTCTTATTATGCTGATAAGATAGGTATCAGCGGTAACTATCTAAGCCGTCTTGTTAAAAATGCGACGGGCCGCAGCGTCGGTGCTTGGGTCGATATTGCCCGAATCCAGCGGGCAAAGCGTCTTCTCAGCGAAACAAGGCTCTCAGTCATAGATGTCGCAAGTGCTGTAGGCTTAGAAGATCAGTCCTATTTTTCCAGGTTTTTCAAGAAAGAAACGGGAATGACGCCATCTGCCTTCCGCAAGAAGATGCAAGGATAATCCTAAATCATTCCATTGTCGTTCTAAAATATATGGATTGTATTGCCGAACTTTGCAGCCAGAAAAGTTAGGCATGAACAAGAATAACCTATATTACATTGCTGCGGCTCTTTGGGGAATTCCGGGAGTGATTATTGCCATAAAAGGTATAAAGGCGTATCTTACGATGCCTTCTGATGATCTATTGTGGCTATTGCCAATTACGGCAGCAGTACTGGTAGGGTTCTACTGCATTTTCACGCGAATTGTGGATAGATACTCATCTCGTATCGCCTCTCTTCCCGCAGCGACTTCCATTTGGCAGACTTTCCCTCTTCGCGGATGGCTATTGCTAGTCTTTATGTCTTGCCTTGGCATTGCCCTTAAGTTTATTCCTGATATTCCGGCTGCTTTTACGGCCTCTTTTTATTCCGGCCTCGGCCCTATGCTCGTCTATGCCGCATGCCGCTTTATCTCATATAAAAAACGAAGTTTATGAATTTCATGGGAATCATCATCGGCGCAGCCGTGTTTGTGAGTATAGGTATTTGTCATCCTCTGGTGATAAAGATGGAATACCACTGGGGAAAGCAAAGCTGGTGGATATGGCTCTTTGCCGGTATCGTATTTAGTGCACTTTCCCTGTTTGTTAAAAGCGATATTCTCTCTATAATTATCGGCGGTTTTGCCTTCTGCTGTCTCTGGGGCATCCATGAGATGTTTCTCCAGGAAAAGAGAGTTCTCCGCGGATGGTTCCCTGAGAATCCTCTGAGGCATGAGTACTACGAGAGAAGGAGAAAAGAAATGCAGGGAAAGCTATGAAAAGATTGAGGATTACGGTGCTCTGCTTGTTGCTGGCTGTTGCTGCTGCGACTGCCCGGGATAATAGGAATAGTCGCGGCTTTGATGGTGGAATGATGGTTCATACGGGATATTTATCCGGAACATTGGACGCAATCGGATATGAGGCAAAAGGTTTTCCCATGGGGATAGGTGGCGTAATCCGGCTCCATTTGGGAGACCATTTCCGCGTCGGAAGCGAAGGATATGTTTCAACCCTTAGCCAGCAGGGGAATGGCAGTTATCTTAAATATGGCTGGGGAGGCTTGCTGGCCGATGCCTACACAGTCCTTGGCCGCTTTCAACCCTATGCAGGCCTGACATTGGGCGGAGGGGCGATGACCAGTCTATTGATGTCTGAAAAGCCTTCGAAGGCATGGGCACCCATAGACGGGACCCGCTTTAACCGGCAGGGCTTTATGGCCATTGATCCATTCATAGGATGCGATTTCATTGTATCCGGTCCGATGCATTTAACAATTAAGGTCGATTATCTTTGCGCACTAAGCCAATCTCGCCTCCTGCCTCATGGTCCGCGCTTGTATTTCGGCTTTTTGTTTTATCATTGACGGACAAATGATCACTTAGATAGAGTAGCTCGGAGAAGTTGCTGTAATTATTGCCGGTATCGGCTGGAACTTCTATATTTGTATTTGGATTGGCACTTTTTTGCCGACGATATAAAAAGCTACTGGAGTATTTCAGAATAAAAAGTGATTAGGCAATGATAAAAATGTTCGTAATGGAGACCTGTCCTGACTGCGAGTATGTGGAAAAGCAGGTAGAGGGTAATCCCAATTTCGAAGTGATTGATATTGGAAAGCACGTTCGCAATCTCAAGCAATTCCTTGACCTTCGCGACAGCCATCCGGCTTTTGAAGAGGCCAAGAAGACAGGCGATGTGGGCATCCCTTGCTATGTTTTGGAGGATGGCACTGTTACTCTTATGTCCGTGGATGTCGGCCTGGAGCCGCGTCCTGCAGGGTTTGGCGGATCATGCCGAATTGACGGGTCCGGCTGCTGAAGCTCATGTAATCGGTTTCTTTTAGCGTTGTGCCTCTAGGAAAGATAGAACTTTCTGGCAATAAAAACGGGGCGGAAAGTCATGGGTTCCTCCCACCCGTGCTGCGAAACCGCCTCCTGGTGGCACGGGGATATGAATTTCTCCCTGCCGTGCTACGAAACCGCCTCCTGGTGGCACGGGGATATGAATTTCTCCCTGCCGTGCTACGAAACCGCCTCCTGGTGGCACGATCTATTCCGGAATTCCATGACAACGAAGTCAAGGACATTGCCGATGGAAGATATGACGGGCAACCTCACTCGCTTGCTGAATTCATCGCTATTTGTACTTTGTTTCGCAGCAATCCTTCGCTGTAGCCGGTTATAATATCGACGATAATGCCTTCGGGAGAGACGATGACAAAGGTGGGAATCCCATTGGTTCCAAAGGCCCGGACGCTACCGGAGGTGCCTTTGGGATCATTCCAATCATTCCAGAAGATCCCATGCTCTCTTGATGCTTCTTTCCAGGGATTCTCGCTGTCCAAACTGATGCTTACAACTGCGAGTTTCTCTTTGAATTCATTACTCACTGCCCCGAGTTCAGGGACGGCTTTTAGGCAGGGGCCACAGCCTCTGCTCCAGAAATCCACCAAGACCCACTTTCCTGCAAAATCAGAGATACGAACAGATTTACCATTTTTATCAAAATACTCGTAAGATGGAACAGGTGATCCAGAGCTAACGGTTTTAACTGGATTGAGATAGTTTAGTGTCTCCATCCCGGCCCTAGAGGTTTTCTGCTCGTTTGACAACCGCTCATACAGGCGCAGCACAGCTTCGCGGTACTCCTTTTTTCCCAAGGATACCTGATGCGCCAGCGAAAGAATCCTATCGAGGGCGAAGGTCCCGATTTGTTCCGTCTCCAGTATTTTCAACACCTGCTGCGAAAGCCGGTCATTGATCTCGTGACTGGCATCCAAATCCTGTTGTGCCATCACCCTCAGGGAATCCTTCTCTTCTTGGGTCAGAACCTCTCCATAATATAGTTCATTGACAACCAGATTTCGGTGTGCCTGAATCTCGTCCAGAGCATTCCAGTCTTCCCGGGACATCTTCTTCAAGAATAGCTGACGCAGTTTCTGATCCTTGACGGGACTGTCTATACGTGCGGTCCTAAAATGCTTTCCTTCTCCCTTTATTCGGACAAAGGCTCCCGGTTCAAGATATATTTCCGGCCCGTAATTGATGACATCGACATAGCCCTCTCGGGGGCGAAAAAGCGAAATCATATAATGGTCCGCTTCAGCAAGTGAATCAAGTCGGAAGGAGAAACGCCCGTTTCTCAAGGTATCGATCTGAATACCTTTTCCTACACCTCCTTCGTGCTGGAATAACACGGCAGTGATCATTTCCTCAGGGTCCAAACCAGTGGCTTGTCCTTGAATCATGGCTCCGTTCTCCGGCACCTTCCCAGTGCAGGCTATCATCAGGAGGGAGGCGCATACAGCCACAATCTTTTCTCCGGTCCGTAACATATAACAGGGTTTATTATGCAAAAAATATACCCTCTATAAAATACGAAAAATCCCTCTCAGACCATTCTGAGAGGGATTTTTGTGGAGCATAGCGGAATCGAACCGCTGACCTTTTGAATGCCATTCAAACGCTCTACCAACTGAGCTAATACCCCATCGTGACCGCAAATATAGGTATATTTTTCGGATTAAAAAACTATTCGGTGATAATTGTCGAAAATCAGAGCCTTACATCGATGACGTTGGGGTAGTGATCGGTAAGGGGAACGGTGAAGGCTGCCATTACGCAGTCGAAAGTCAGGACCTCTGTGCTGCCTCCATTGTAAAGCAGGCAGTGGTCGATAGCGCCTTCTTTACGAGTAGGGGAGCGGCGGCGTGATTCTCTTGAATATCCGTCTTTCGGAGCGCAGATATGGTGGCCGTTGTGGTTGTCGGTGCGGACAGTCGCAATCTCATAGCACTGTTTGTAACCACCCTCCAGGAACTGCTGGATGGCCGGAGCATCCTCGTATGCATTCATGTCGCCGCAAACAAAGATCGGACATTTATATTTCGCTTTCAGGATTTCTCCTTCGGCCATAATAAGCCTTGTCTGGGCGGCGCGTGCGTAGTCTGAACCTGGCTGAGCATTCTCGCCTTTCCACCAAAGGTGGGTGCTGACGACAGCGAATTTTTTGCCGCTTGCCTTTTGGGTAAATACCGCAGCAACGTAAGATTTCGAACCGATGTTGCTGAACCTCTCCGGAGTATAGAGATTATAATTGACATATTCCATGTCGATAGTCTCTGTGCGGTAGAATACTGGTGTGTGGCCCCAGGGCTGACCCTCTCCGGGAACATAGCAGATCTTGTATCCGTACTCTTCCAGTGCGGGGTAGAGGTATCCATGCATATGCGGAGCATATTCCTGAAGGGTAATGATATCAGGCATATAGGCCCTTATGAGCTGAGCGAATCCTCTCCATCTGGAAGCGTCGCGGCAGTCAATAGGAAGGTCTTTCCATGCATCGGGAATGGTCTCCTTGCTGTAGTCCCATATATTGTCGTCAAGGATACGGAGGTTGGCCCCTTCAGTCAGCGGGAAAAGCTGTTCTCCATATACCGTCCCTTCGAGGGAAAACTTCGAAGGAATATTCTTCTTCGAAAGATTCTCTACGAGGATATCAGCTGCTTTTTCAAGAGCCCAGCAGCCGCCTCCATCGATGCAAAGGTTGCCTTTAGAAGTCTTGATGCTATAATCGAAAAGCTCTTTTTCCCCGCCAAGGCCGATGGCGATTTTGCTGCCTTTGACAGCCTTAGAGCTCTCGGCAATAGGAAGGGTGAGGCCGAAGGCGTCTTTAATAGAAGCAGCAAGGTGCTCTGCAACGTCAATACCCTCTTCTGCCTCTGAGGCGGCATTGTAGACGATTGTGTACTTGGATAGATTTTTGCCGGAAATCTTGGGATTTGCAGCAGCGAAAAGAGGCACCAGAAGTGCCAGGGCGAGGATTAGTGTGCGTCTCATTTCTTTTTATGGGCTAGTATTTCAAGTAAAATCACTGTGGCGGCGCCGATTGCGCAGAAAGCGACAGCCGCGCCAATATGCATGGCTCCCGGGGTGCCGGCGAGGGCGTTGGCAGCAGTTATTTCGTCCATATGCAGCCAAGGCCATACCTTGACCAGTGCTCCCAGGACGAATCCAATCATTACGATGAGAGTCTCCCTTTCATGCTTTTCCAAAAGCCAGTGGAGGAATTTGGAGAAGGCCACAAGACCGATCAGGCAGCCAAGGCCGAAAATTATGAGGACCCTCCAGTTGAGGTCGGCGACATCGAGCGCGGACATGATGGTCTCATATTTTCCCATAAGTACCAGCACCAGCGAACCGGAGAGGCCGGGAAGGATCATCGCGCATACACCGATAGCTCCAGTCAGGAAGACCAGAAGGTCTGTGTCCGGGGTCTTGGTCGGTGAAAGAAGAGAAAAGGCCACTCCAAAGGCCACGCCGACTGCAAGAAGGCAGTAATCTTTTAATTTCCAGTTCTTTATCGGGACTAGGAGGAAGTATGTTGACGCCGCGATAAGTCCAAAAGAGAAGGCCCATGCCTGGACCGGATAATGAGCGAGAGCCCATGTGACGAGCTTCGCCAGGATTAGAACGCTGATGACAGCGCCGCCAAGGAGCCAGAGCAGAAAAGTGCCGTTGATCCTCTTCCAGAACTCTTTTATATTACCCTTGAAAAGGGCTTTCCATGTCTCTTTACTTGCTACTGCGTCGAGCGAATCGATAACGGGAGTGAAAACTCCTGTGAGGAGGGCGATTGTCCCTGCAGAACAACCCGGGATAACGTTGCCCGCGCCCATCGCGAATCCCTTGAGGGCGGTAACGATATTCTTTCTGAATGTCATCGTATTTTCTTGATAAATGCAGCCATCTCCTTGAATACCTCTGCCTCTGAATGGGGCTTTTCCGGAGAGTCAAGGACGACGATGTCGAATGTGTTGCCAGGAAGCTGGCAGCGGCCTATCTTGAAATGGGCCTTGGAGCATTTGGCCATGAACTCAATGGTATAATCGGCACGGGGGAGAAGGGAAATGAACAGGTCAGGCTCTCCGTCGAGCATGTATCCAATCTTTTCCTTCGAAGGACGGCCGTACCAGTTGAGGTCCTTCTTGAGGATTGTGGTCGTAATGCTGGTGATAAGCCTTTCCCCTTCGGTGAGCTTTCGGAAGTCGAAGAAGAAAATCTCTCCTCTGATATTATTCTCGCGGAAGAATGCAAGAATTGCGTTCTTGCATACGTCAAAGGAAGTGTCTTCGACATCGATGAATGCAACCGCTGATTTAAGCTTAGATAGGGGGATGATCCCTGTCGGTTCGGTGCTAGAATATTTCTTGAGGCTTCTTCGCCTCATGAGGTCTTTTACTGAATCCATCATAGCCTACTGATTTTGTGCGATCAGCTCGCGGATCTCTTGTTTTGCGGCCCTCCAGCGGGGGATATCTATCTTTGTACCAATTACTTCCACAACCTTTGCGGCAATAATAGATCCTATCTCGCCGCAGACTTTCAGAGGCATCCCGAGGGAGTGGGCATAGAGGAATCCGGCAGCGTAGGTGTCTCCTGCTCCGGTTGCGTCTATTGTGGCTGCTGGCCAGGGCTCGATGAAGTGGTACTCGTCGCCGCTCTTGACCATGGACCCGTCCTTGCCTACTTTCACGACTGCAATCTTGCAGTGGCGGGCAATCTCGTCCAGAGCCTCCCGAGGCTCCTTCTTGGTGAAGACTTTAGCTTCGGTCTCGTTGGCGAAGACGATATCTACATATTCGTCGACTATGTTGTGGAGAAAGGCGTCATTGGACTCGACGACATTGTACGAAGCCATGTCGATAGAAATAATGCAACCGGCCTCCTTGGCCATCTTGACAGCTGTCCTGATAAGCTCCTGATTCTGGACAAGATAGCCTTCAATATGGAAATAATCGTACCCCTGGAAATACTCGGGCTTGAGGTCTTCCGGAACAAGCTCCAGTGCGGCTCCGAGATAGACAGCGAATGTCCTCTCGGCATTGGCCCCGGTGATAAAGACCATGGATCTTCCCGAGCTGTTCTTGCCTTTGAGGAGTCTGGTGTTGACTCCATACTGCTCCTGGTCGCTTTTGAAAAGGTGGCCGAGCTCATCGTCGCCAATCTTTCCGATGAATCCCGATGGCATCCCGAAGATTGCTGTGCAGGTAATCGTATTGGCCGCAGATCCTCCTGCAACGTACCTTACTCCCACTTCCTTTTTGAGGGTAGACCAGATCTTGTCTCCGGTTTCCATATCGACATGCTGCATGCTTCCCTTCGGAAGATGGTACTTCTGAAGAAACTCATCGTCCGGAAGGACGGCTAGGATGTCGGTGAGAGCATTTCCGATACCGAGGATCGATTTCATATACGTTTCTGTTTTACTTGTAACCTACAAATTTATATAAAATAATCCGGATTTTAGGTTTTTGTACTAAATTTGTAGGCTCATATCGGTATGAAAATGGACAAAAGGCTCTCCGAGGCTCTCAAATATATACTTTCTATAGCGGCGGCAGTGGCGCTGCTTTATTTCTCATTCAGGGGCGTAAATTGGAAAGATTTCTATGTGGCGCTGAAAGAGTGCAGTTGGATATATGTCCTTTTGGCTTTTGCCCTCGGCATATTTTGCTATTGGGTGAGGGGTGTAAGGTGGAAGATGCTCCTCGAGCCTATCGACGATACTATCTCGATCCGTACGTCTTTTAATGCCATTAATATCTGCATGATTACGAACCTGGTCCTTCCGAGGGTTGGGGAGTTCATCCGCTGCGGATATATTACCAAAAACTCATCCAGGGATAGCGAAGGCCACCGCAAGGCAACGCTGGATAAGGTCTTTGGTACTGTTGTCATCGACAGGGGATGGGATATCTTCTTCGGGTTCGTGACCGCAATACTTGTCTTTTCCCTTCTCTGGGGAAAGTATGGCGATTTTATTTCCGAGAATATCCTGACTGGGCTTTCGGAAAGGCTTTCCCTTTGGAAGATAGGTCTTGCCCTTTTAGTCCTCTTTGCAGGATTTGTATTTGCTGTCTGGAAGTTCCATGGTAAATCCCGTTTCCTCGGGAAGATATGGAAGATATTCAAGGGGGTTACGGAGGGGCTCAAAACCTGCCTTCACATGCGTAGGGGCTGGCTTTTCGTAGTCTATACACTTGTTGTCTGGGCGCTTTACTGGATGATGTCATTTGCAATCCTTCTGGCCGTCCAGAAAATCAATCCGGCATCTGTCGGAGGGGCGATGGCAGAAGGAGTCAAGGCCATTCAGTCTCTTGGCCTCGTGGATGCACTTTTTATAATGTTCGCAGGTTCTCTCAGCTCTCTCCTTCCTGTACCTGGTGGTTTCGGAGCCTATCATTCCATTGTCGCAGGAGCGCTTCTGAGCGTCTATGGAGTCCCGTTCGAGTTCGGACTTCTCTTTGCGACCCTCTCGCATGAGACCCAGACCCTCGCCTCCATTCTTGCCGGAGGCTGGTCCTACGCTGACGAAACTCTACGCAAATAATCAGATATCGAGCACCAACTCTACAGGGCAGTGGTCCGAGCCGAATATCTCGTTATGGATATCGGTAGAGACGATTTTATCGCGGAGCGAATCGGAGACAACGAAATAGTCGATTCTCCATCCCGCGTTATTCTCCCTTGCATGGAAGCGGTATGACCACCAAGAATATTTGACCTCATCAGGATGTTGGGCTCGCCAAGAGTCCGTGAATCCCGAACCGAGAAGAATGCTGAATTTTTCCCTCTCTTCATCGGTAAACCCGGCATTGCGTCGGTTGGAGGCAGGATTTTTAATATCAATCTCTTCATGGGCAACGTTGAGGTCTCCGCAGATGACGACTGGCTTATCGAGGCTGAGCACGAAACGGCGGAAGTCGTCCTCCCATTTCATCCTGTAGTCAAGCCTTCTGAGCCCGTCCTGCGAGTTTGGTACATAGACGCAAACAAGATAGAAATCAGGCATTTCCAGAGTCACAATCCGACCTTCATGGTCATGCTCTTCCACTCCCATCCCATAGCGCACGGAAAGCGGTTTCTTCCGGGTAAAAATTGCTGTCCCCGAGTAGCCTTTTTTCTCGGCGGAGTTCCAGTAAGAGGTATATCCGTCAAAGGAAAGGTCAAGCTGTCCTTCCTGCATCTTTGTTTCCTGGAGGCAGAAAAAGTCGGCGTCAAGCGCCTTGAAAGCGTCTGAGAATCCTTTACCGGCCGCTGCCCTGAGGCCGTTTACGTTCCACGAGATGAATTTCATATTATTCGAGTGTCCAGGTTGCTCCGTCCTTGGTGTCTTTGACAGTAATGCCCGAAGCTTTCAGAAGATCACGGATGCGGTCGCTTTCGGCCCAGTCTTTGGCCGCGCGCGCCTTTCTGCGGTCTTCGAGCACGATTTCCATCGCCCCTTCAAGGGCTTTTTCGGCCTTTCCCGAGCCTCCTGCGGCATCTTCGTCCACAAGTCCTAGGACACCGTACACGAGATCGTCAAAAAGCTTCAGAAGGGCTTTTTTGTCGCCGTCGGTGAGAGTGGCCTTTTTGTCTTTGGACATATTGATGAGCTTGACAGCCTCGGAGAGGTTTGCAATTGCAATAGGAGTATTGAGATCGTCGCAGAGAGCGTCCATCACGGCCTCGACTATGTCAAGGACCTGAGCCGAAGCTTCTCCTGCAACTGTGACAATATCCTTGAGGTCCCGACCGGCCTGCATAAGCCTCTTGTAGCCCTTTTCGGAGGCCTGAAGAGCCTCATTGCTGAAATCGAGGGTGCTTCTGTAATGGGCCTGGAGGATGAAGAAACGGATTGTCATCGGGGAATAAGCCTTTTCGAGAAGCTTATGATTGCCGCTGAAGAGCTCCGGGAGGGTGATAAAGTTGCCGAGGGACTTTCCCATCTTCTGGCCATTGATAGTGATCATGTTGTTGTGGACCCAGTAGCGGACCCCGCCGGTGCCCCTGGATGCCTGGTTCTGAGCGATTTCGCACTCATGGTGGGGAAACATCAGGTCCATCCCGCCGCCATGGATGTCAAACTCGTATCCGAGGTATTTCTCTCCCATTACGGAGCACTCGAGGTGCCATCCGGGGAAACCCTCTCCCCAGGGGGAAGGCCAGCGCATAATGTGCTGAGGCTCAGCTTTCTTCCATAGAGCAAAGTCGTACGGTGCCCTCTTGTCGCCCTGGCCGTCGAGGGAGCGCGTCCCTTCGAGGGTAGCTTCCAGTGTGCGGCCGGAAAGAACTCCGTAATTGTGGTCCCTGTTGTATTTCATGACATCGAAATAGACCGACCCATTGCTCTCGTACGCATATCCGGCGGCGAGTATCTTCTTTATTGCCTCGATCTGCTCGATAATGTGACCTGACGCCCTCGGCTCTATCGAAGGGGAGGCGACATTCAGAAGCCTCATTGCATCATGGTACCTCTCCGTATATGTCTGGACAACTTCCATAGGCTCCAGCTCCTCGAGGCGTGCTTTCTTTGCAATCTTATCCTCTCCCTCGTCGGCATCATGCTCCAGGTGCCCTACGTCAGTGATGTTACGGACATATCGGACCTTGTAGCCGAGATGTTTCAGGAGCTTGAAAAGCACATCGTAAGTCACTCCCGGACGGGCGTGCCCCAGATGGGCGTCGCCGTAGACGGTAGGGCCGCAGACATACATGCCTACATGACCGGGATTAATGGGAACGAAAAGCTCCTTTTTACGGGTAAGGGTATTTGTCAGAAAGAGATTTCTCATTTTTCAATGCTTTGTTTAATATGTAAAATTAGGAACATTATTTCTCCTATCCAAATTTTAGTAACTTTGTGGGAGTTTTAATCCCGTTTTGAAATGATCATTGATGGAAAGCAGATTGCAGCTTCTCTGAAGGCAGAGGTAGCGCAGAAGGTATCCGCGGCTTCCGCAAGGTGCGGAAGAACACCGAAACTGACAGTTATTCTTGTAGGAGAAGATCCGGCGAGTCAGGTCTATGTGCGCAACAAGGCAAAGGCTTGCGAAGCGGTCGGAATAGAGAATGAGACTATCTTTATGAGCGCGGAAACAACTGAGTCAGAGCTTCTTGATACAATTGCAAGGCTCAATGCCGACCCTTCAGTCGACGGGATTCTCGTCCAGCTCCCCGTTCCTCGCCATATCAATGAGTCGAAGGTGATTGAGGCTATTGCAAAGGATAAGGATGTCGATGGGTTCCATCCCTTGAATGTCGCCGGCCTCTGGCAGAAAACTCCCCATATGGCTCCATGTACTCCGAAGGGGATAATGAAACTTCTCTCCGCCGCAGGAGTCGATCCTAAGGGGAAAAGGGCGGTTGTCATCGGCCGCAGCAAGATAGTCGGCCTTCCTGTCGCCAAGATGCTGCTTGACGCCAATGCTACTGTGACCCTCTGCCATACCAGGACGGTCGATCTTCCTTCCGTTACCAGGGGGGCGGAAATACTCGTTGTTGCCGCTGGAGTGCCGAAGATGGTAACAGGGGACATGGTTTCCGCTGGTGTTGTAGTAATTGATGTCGGAATGGACCGTGACCCCGAGACAGGAAAATTGTGCGGCGATGTCGATTTCGACACCGTCGCACCAAAAGCTTCAGCCATCACCCCGGTTCCCGGGGGAGTGGGCCCTATGACGATTGCCTGCCTTATGGAAAATACGCTGGAGTGCTTCCTAGCGCACTTTGACGGCCTTGGCAACCTTTGAATTCCTCCTCTCGTGGACTCTGGCCTGAGAGTGGTGGACTGACGCCCTCGTGGCGGGCCTTCTTTCCACCTGAGACCTATTAAATGAGGTCTTCGTATTTGGAGCTTTCTTCATCTCGAGAGCGAAGGTAGGTACATTGAGGTTGTACTCGCTATACTGAGCATTATTCCCATTCGTGTAACCGGCGAAGTACTGCATCATAATGAAGGGTAGAGTTACCTCTTTATTGTTGATGGTGACAATCACGTCGCAGCCTTTGACTTCGGCAGACTGTCCGTCCTCTTTCAGGATGGCTGCACCAAGGTCGAGATTCTCGTCAGTGATTACATAAATACCGTTGACGTCCTTTCCGCCGCCTTGATAATCTACCTTTCCGAGGAAGAGTTCGTCGAGGTTTACATTATTTTCGGTATAGGTGCCGAGGTACTGTGAGCGGAAGTAAAGGTTCTTCAGATAGTAGTCATATTGTGCGATGAGATACTCCTGATCCATTACAGTGCCCCTTTCCTTGTCGATACTTTCGCCTGTTTCCCAGCCGTTTACGATGTACGTGATATTCGCCTCATCCTTCTCGATCGAGAGATCATAGCTCACGCTGTTGCCGTCGAGATTCTTTCCCGTGACAGTCCAGTTGCCGATCCATTTGAGATAGTCATCCGAAGGAGTTTCCTCTTGGAGAGTAACGCTCGACTCTGTGTAGCTACCTGTGATATAGCCCTTCTCAGTCATACCGATAAGGAACAATTTCCAATCTCCCATCAGCATCCTGTCGAAGAGGTAAGAGTGCGATTCCTCGTAATAGAGATAATCGGTAACCTTCTCTCCATAGTTCTGTGCATCCTCTCTGAGATACTTCGCCTCTGTCTCAAAGAATTCCTTCAAATCGTTGTTGTAGAGCTCCTTGAGATCGGTAGGTGAAATGGTCCTTATCATATAATAATCAGCCTGTGGGCAGAGGACATCGATCTTTTCAACCCTTGAAACATATCCGTCGGACTCAACATAATCCTCTCTTCCCATATATTTGATTATCCAGTCGGAGCGCTTGGAGAGTGTTACTGTTGAAGAGGGCTCCCTTCCTCCGTTATTATCATTCGGGTACTTGTCTCTGGGCCTGATCGTAGTCTGGCTGCATGAAGCAAGCGATGAGGCCGCAATGGCGAGAATCGCAAATAGTCTTATAACTCTTGTTTTCATGGTTAACCTCCTTTTCCTGCCATTAAATGCAAAAAGCCGGCCAAAATGTGAGGACTAAAGTTAGGGGATATCTTGAATCTGGGTGAAATCATCATTGAACTTCTTTCATCATTTCTTGATACGCCGGAATAGTTAACACTTCCCAGTATATCTTTTCCAAGTACTCAAAGAATTTGGAGGTCTCTCTTTCTAAATCTTCAAGGAAAACTTCAAATGGAAGCTCATACCCCCATCCATCCCACTCTCTGTCAGTAATATTGATGATGGCACCATCCCGTTCAAATAATATCTGTTCATCCCATTCTAAGAAATCAATCTTTTCTTTCAAAGAGCCGTCCTTGAAAGCTTTTAGGATCCATTTTAATTCCCAGAAAAAGGCAAATACTGCAATCCATTCATACTTCCATGTTTTTGAAGTATTCTCCTTTCCGTGAAATACAATATCAACATCTCCGTAAAAACAATAATAAAAGAACGAACTCCTATCTTTTAAGAATTCTGGAACTAGTTCTGGCTCCTGGATATTAAAAATACATTCAATCATATTTTCAAAAATTATTGAATGGGATATGCCGATCTGAGATAATAGTTCTCATCTAGAATAACTCTAATCTTGCTGGTTGGTTTCCCGTTCGATGTCCCTATTATTTTCTTAAAATCATAAGTAAAAATCCAATTGTTATTATACGAAGTGGAATTCTTTCGCCTTTCTTGACAGCTTCTTGAAGAGCCCAAGGAAAGGAAAAATAAGAGTCCGTCACCTGTTCCCTCCGGCGATAGGAGAGATCCCCAAAACTAAAAGATTGAGAGATCCTTGACATCTCCATTATTATCTATTGTAAGCATGAGCATTATTCGAGAATCGACTCTCTCTCCATGTAGTTCTCCTGGTGTCCACTTAGGGGACTGAAGAATAATATCCTTCAGAAGTTTATCTATTCCTTTATTATTATCATTAGGCATTTGATTAGGCGTTTTAGTATAGATAATCTCCCCTTTTTTATCTACAATGAAAATGATCATAATCTTAGATTCTTGTCCGGATAATTCTGTCTGAAAATCACCCAACTTCTCTCTTAACCATTCACTAAAACCCGCCAATCCTCCTTTGATAAAGAAGGGCTTTACCTCTAATAGAGATTGGGGGATAGAAGATTCGTAATCATATTGTGATACTTCGGAGGTTTTTGATGATAAATAATTCAATAACTGATCATTTAACTCATGAGAATCGATATAATCATTTAATACAGGGGTGATTTTTAGTGATGTCTTAATTGCTTTTGATACTCTCTTTTGATGTCGAAGTCTTTTCCTATAGGGACACGAGTTTTGTGGATCAATACCTGTGGGTTCTGTTTCTTCTCCTGGTCTAGATAGGGACTCAAAAGCAAGAGGAATAGATTCTCCTGCTTTAATGACAGAGTACGATAGATCTATTTCATCTATTTTGACTGAACAAATTGGCAATCCTAACCCTTTCCAATAAGGGTAAGACAATATATCTGACACAATCAAAGGGTCCTGAGTAAAACAATAATCTTTGATATAATGATACGAAAACAAAAAACGAAGATCTTTGTGGGTGATAAGCGTATCCCGTCGATATTCAGTTAATTCAAGGATAATAGGAGAATCACTATTATTAGTCAGGGTTCCATAAACAAGAATATCTGGACCCCTTTGATATAATTCTCTGTTCTCCCACGAAGAGTCGTACCCAAAACTGCCGTAACATAGGCATGATAAACTATCTACATGAAAGGATAATTGCGCTTCTACGGGAAAATAGAAATAGCATAATAAGAAAGAAAGAACAATTATTTTATATTGATTTTTCATCATTCTCTTTTTTGATTTTAAGTTGTCGCAAATAATATTTAAGAACTCCTTTTTTATATTTGTCTGTCGTCTTGTTCCAGCTGGAATCTTTCTTTTGCGTTTCTATTGCATCAATCTCTCTACTATAAGAGGGGATCGACCGAGAGGAAGATGCCGTCGTTTCGCTGGAACCGCGCCCCGCTGTAGTAGAAGGGTAAGTCAAAGAACGATTGGAACTCCTTTCCGCAATAAAGGTAATCATTTTCTCCGGAAGCATGACCGCCGGCAAGGATTTAGTATTGTTTAATAAAAGTTGATCCTAAAGCCTCGGACGGATTTTCCATATTTGAAAAAATATCATTGTCGGGCTCTTGCAAGAGTTCTCCGTCTCTTATTAATAATTCGGGTATTAGCATATTGATATAATCATATACAGAATCATTATTCACTCGTTTTATTTCATTGCCCCTCATGAGAGTACGCATCAGGAGTGAGACCGTATCGTTATGTTCCTTCCATTCTCCCTGAATGGAAAACTGCAAGAGAGGGACATTAAAGACAAAACAATTTGGACTTGAACATAGGAGTAAATACTCGCTATCTTTTCCTCTCCTTCTTTTATACAGTTCAATGAATTCTCCGCTAGCAAATTTCTTCGGGAGAAAAATCTCTTTTTGAATAAATGAACCATTTATGAGTCGGTACTCTCTTTTGGAGGATCTAATTGTACACGAGTCTTTCGGTCGCGTTAAGCCTGGTAGTGATTTTTTTAGAGCGTTGGTGTTTATAAGATTATTATCCTTCAAGTCAATCCCAGAGAAATAGACAACTATTGGGATGTCTTGCAATAATGCGTACCCTGCTTTTTTGGTGTTTGAGTTTACTATTAATTGGCCATCATAGATATTCATCAAAGTGATGGTTGTATCTTCTGCCCATTTCTCACAGAAGACATGAATGATTTTTCCTTCATCTTGAGCATATACAGAGTCAGCATAAGTGGAGATAAGTTTCTCTAATTCTGTGGACAGGAAGACATCTGTCTTATCAGAGCACGAGGCTGCTATTAAAAAAACAAATATAACCACTAGTATTTTATTTAGAAATCTTGTCATCTTTGCGAAACCCTTTTTTATTAATCGTGTACTGGTGATGTGATATAGGGAAGTATACCTTAAAAACAGATGCTTTATTTTGAGGATTATTCTTTATGTGCTCCCAATCAGAGTCCGAATATGTCTTTGATGTTTTGCTTGTTTTATCGTAATCCGGGAATCCCATAGAATCAAGTTCCATGCATTCACCGAATAGCCCATTCTACATTGGAGTTCTCTGATAAAAAGTAAAATAATTTATTCATCTCTTTGAGGTCCGCGGAAGAGGCTGTCGTATAATTTGGGCTCCCCACTTCAACATTTCTTGATAAATCTTTGAGACTTCTATCAGAAGACAAAACTATTTTTTTCCTGTTGATATCCCTTTTGAATCAACTGCGTATAAAATGCTTTTGTTATTTTCTTGTAGCCAAACCACTTTCCCTGAAGGATTAATAGTCCAATCGTCTCTCCCGTCCGGATCCACCAGATTCACCGGATTCCCTCCGCAGTAAGCATACGGCGAGATCCCGTAGTACTTTTCCGCGAGGGGATCTATCGAAAGGAAGATGCCGTCGTTTCGCTGGAAGCGGGCGCCGCTATCATAGAAGGGTAAGTCAAAGAACGTCAAAAGACCTTGGGACAAAGTCAGAACGACACAGCCAAGCCAATCAGTATATTATCTAAATAGGAGAAAGAGGATTTCGAGAATTGAATGGATTTGGTGCTACATGAATACCGGACAGCATCAAAACCGGCGATTCCTGCCAAAGATTGCGTGAAAGGGATGGTAATCTTTGGCCTGGCTGCTAATCTTATTGCATGGATGTTGTTTTTATGAGGCTCGAATCGGCATTGTAACTCTGTGGAGACGAAAGATCTTCCAATGTTGAAGCATTTGAAGTCTGCGTTGGCACTTATGTAAAATGCCTTGAAGTAACCGGCTCCGATGCCGAGAGATACGGCGTCAGATACTTGTCTGTATAAATTCAATTGTCCACTCGCGACCTTTAGGGTGTCCGAATAGATCATGCCGGCGGAAGCCTCCGCCCTCCACTTGCCGCCGTCGGTTGCTCTTTCCTGGGCAAATCCTGTTTGGCATAATAAACATAATGATGCGAATAAAACAAATACAAATATTCTTTTCATGATAATATGGTTTAAAAAGAGACTATTATTGATTTATAGGTCTGATGCCTGTTATTCTCCCATCACAAGCTTGAAGTTGAGGAGCAGTTGTCGCATATTGTCCTGAAGTCCCATCACACCAGTTAATATGCAAAGAATTATAGCTAATAATAGATTCTGGGCCATATGGGGGACAGGCATTTTCGTAATGAAGAGGATAATCAATTGAAAGAACCATAAGATAATAAGTGCGCTGTAATTGATAATTATTGAATCCGTCGCATATCCAGTAGGTTGGATAATACCAATCTTGATCTCCATGCATAATTACGGGATGTCCATTGCTTATAGATTGAGTTAAACTCGTTGAGCTAGAATTATATTGGTATCCATTTGCGTAAATAGAGTTGATTAATCCTGATCTCAAAGTATAAGATACGTTGCAATTGTTTTCACTACTGTAAGCGTATGTTGTACTCATCTGATCAGATAATGATCTTAGCAAAGTATTAATGTCGTTCGAAGAAGAAGTGAGAGGCATATTATTCCATGAGTAACTTGTTGGGTAAGAGTAGAAATGCATAATTTGTGCTAGAGCGACAGCAGCAGGAGAAACTTCGTAATTACTTTGAGTCATCGATGAGTATGGCATTTCGGTATTAAATGGAGAGTATCTTGACCATCTAGTTTGAATAAGTGGACTTACAGATCCTATGCCAGAATAGTAATTTTTATATAAAACAAAGGAGTTATGAAGATAATCATAATCAGGATTCGCAATACTCTCTGCAACGTCTAAAAAATACTCATAAATATTATCAGGAAGACCATCTATATCTTCGGCTAGTTCGCAAACAACATACCCCTCATTCTCCCATTCTTGTATACTTTGAGAGACTAATGACAATAAATCGCCTTCACTCCGCGTTATGATTGTTTCGCGATCGTGGTCATAATTACGATCTTCATATTGTTCCCATAGGGACATTATAGCTTTAAGACTATCTGAAATGGATAATCTAAATTTTTCTATTTCTTTAATGTAATGTGATAGCACAATTTTTTTACTGTCAAGGGAATCATTGAAGTCACAACCGATAACATCAGCAACGATAGGGAAATAGCTCTTGTAATGAGAGATTAGTTCGTACCCTTCTTTATTCGGAAATGATATGGCATATATCAAGGTGTCTCCATCGTTATTTAGGATGGGGATGACTTCTATCGTATTTTCTCCGGCCTTTGTTATAGGAATACCTCTATTCTTAAGTGCAATATTAGTTGCTTCTTTAGATGAAATCTTATCGACCTTAGAATTAATTAAGGCATTTTCAGTAATAATGCCCTTAATATCGGTTTCATCTATATAACTATTGCTGCACGAAATAGCAGTAGAGAGAATAATAATTGTGATGATGAATAGGATCTTGTGCTGTTTCATAATTAATAAGATTTTTTTTCAACTTGCCGGGGAACAATGCCCCGTTCCCCGGCCTGACATGAAAAAAATGTTGAAAGGCTCGCGAGCCTAGAGGGTGAAATTTCCGACGAATTCAACTCCACTTTCTAGGGTAAAAGTCAATATATATGAGCCTGAATCTCCACTGAAAGTTAATAAGGCTGGTCCATTTCCGGGCAAAGTATCGTAAACGGTCTCTCCTGTATCCTCATTTACAAGAGTAACCCCTGTCTCATCAAGATCTACAATGAAATTGATGATAATATATGTACCGAATAATCTAGCCTGTACAGGAATCAGTGCTGGAGAGCGTGGAACATCAGTACCGCCACTCCCGCCAACAGGGCGGAGATCAATGAGGTAACCATCCGAAGTTGAAATAGATACTGATTCATTGCCTGCTTCTGGTGAAGGCAATCCTGTTGCGAGGCACGTCGCTGCATAAAGCGCACACGAAATGGCTAAAAAGATAATTTTTTTCATTTTGCATTATTTTTTGATTTATGGCAAAAATACTTGAATTCTTTCAAAATAATGCAAAAACTGATATTACAATTTCAATTGTAAATAATTGTGTATCAAATAATTGATAATTTGTAATATTACAAATACAGAATCAATCGTCATCTTATTCGATAAGATGTAGATAATCTTGTGTATTTGTATTGTTTAGCGCCTTGAATTTTTCTTTATATCTGGTTTTTCTTGTTCGGAGTCTCTGCTCAGGGTGCCCTGTTATAAAACTAATAATACTGATGGGAAATTTGGCAAATAGCAAAGGGATAATGATAAAATCATCAGGTTGCATTTTTTGACCTACGGTAGTATTGTTTTTAAAATCGGACCTTAATCTTGTCATCACATTATTATATGAAGCATTCAATACTTTCTCCAATTCAGGCATCCAGAAACAATTCTTTTGGATGCCCCTCAAGTGGGCACCAAAAGAGTCAAGGAGATTATTCTCTTCACTGCTCAGATGATTCTTGTATCTTCTATTATCTTCCAGGCAATAGTACTTATCCGCTAGTGAACTCAGTTCTGATATTTCCTTGCTGATCAAATTAGAAAAAGCATATATAGCGTCTTCTTGAGATGATTTCATTGCTTCCAATTCCTCTTTTATGCAATGGATTTTGCTTATCTCATTCGATGTCTTCTCACGTTCGATTCTTATGCGACGGCGACTATCAAAGATAACCCATAAGGCAATTAAAGACAGTATTATTATTGCAGCCCCCCAAAGTGTTCTATTCCTCTGGTCTTCCAAAGCCCTGATATCCAAGTCTCTCCGATAAATATCCTTGATCGATCCATCAATAGAATTCAAGAAGCTGTCATACAAAAGAGAGTCTTGGTTATGTAAAACATCTTCGGCATCATGGAAAGCCTTTTCATACTCTTCCGTGTTTTTATGGACTCTCATCATCGCTGACTTCAGACGAGCATAATCATCAGCTGTTTTAACATGTTCTTTGGCAGTTTTAACATAGAGTGAAACAGAATCGGTTATTCCTTTCAGAGCAAAAGCATTTGCTACCAGAGCATAGTCTTGGGCAGATAATTTCTTGGCGTTGATATCTTTAGCCTTTTGATAATAATAAATAGTTGAGTCGGGGTCCCCGGAGCCGTCAAAACTCATTATCTTTGCGTAAGATATATATGCATTAGCAAGCAATCCTCCGCTTAACTTTCCTTGAATTAAGTATTTAAGAAGCTTCTTAGCATCTTCAAACTGACGTTGTGAAATGTGATAATCTGCCAGCCTTAACTTTTCATAGTTTTCGTAGACGGGTTCTTCTGATGCGATAAAGCTATTAATCGCAAGATTCGTATAGTGATAATCCTTTGGGAAATCGCAAAGAGATTCGTAAATAATGGCCAGATTTCTATATATAAGTCCAAGATAATGATAGTCTTTAAGATCTTTTGCCGCTGACTCAGCATGTTCGAATGCAATAACAGCTGAAATATAATCCTTTGCATTGCTCTTTACGCGTCCGAGAGAATAATAAGATTTCATTCTATATTCGAGCGGCAAATGGTTTTTATAGTAGTTGACGGCTGTTCTAGCTATTGAATCTTCTTGAATGTCTATATAGCTTTTATCTAAGGCCATGCTGAAGAGCATTGCATGTCTTGCGCGCAGGCTTTTTGAACTAAGATCATCCCTGTCGATACTGTCGAGTGCACATAAAACCTCATATGGTTCTGCTTGAAGTTGATCTTCAAAGACGTCAAGACGTTCAATCATTTGCCTTCGTGAAGAGCAAGACAAAACGAGACAAAATCCGATGACAAAGAATAATGCTTTCCTCATCTTATGATTGGTTAAAAGTAAGTAAAGATAGCACTTTTTGATAGATAAAGCAATGACAAAGCTGCCGGAGAGCCCACGGAAAGGCCAAATAATGAATCAATTGCAAAATGAAATCCGGCAGCCGTATCAATAGCAAAAAGTAAGACGCAACTTATTTCCGGCATGAAGGTCTACGACAACCCACAGACAGGAGGCATAAGCTACGCCTTACGGCTAGCAGCCACCCTGTTGTTTTAAGCCCCCTGTCTGTGATAAAATGTCGTAGTTCTCATGCCACAACAGGGTGCTATGTATCGAATTTAGCTATTCTTTTTTCAGTTATGCAAAGATGCAGAAATAAGTTTA
>JAEEGL016531670.1_pt1 | contig 26339 bp, 22 predicted proteins | sample 9134231 | NCBI WGS metagenome assembly JAEEGL01 (sample SAMN16246548, study PRJNA631951) | gut metagenome | biome: gut microbiome; feature: rumen; material: fiber-attached | host: Bos | place: Iran: Karaj | collected 2018-10
AGAAGTTGCGCCAATGGATGGCGGCGCAGTCCTTGGATAAGATCGAGAAATATGCGTACCAGAACGCTAGCGGCTATGAGTTGTTTACCGAGCAATGGAAGACGACGACGGAGATCATCCGATTGGTGCCGGTGGAGCGCGCGGACTTAGAGAACCGCTTGAAAGGGGCGAACCATATAGAAGTGGCGGATTCATCGAAGATTTATCTGCTGCAGATCACGGATAAGAACATGCGCGGCGAGGCGATGCCGGTGGAGTACGCCCGTCCGCAGATAGAGCAAATCATACTCAATGCCCGTCGGGTGGAGTTCATGCGCAAGGAGCGCGAACGACTCTACAACGAGGCAATACAAGAACGAAAAATACATTTCTATGAATAAGATAAAGTTTATCCTTTTAGCTTTCGCCTTTCACCTCTTACCTCTACAGGCGCAAGTGATCGACGAGGTGATCTGGGTAGTAGGCGACGAAGCGATCTTACGCAGCGAAGTGGAAGAAGAGCGTCTTCGCGCGCAGTACGAAGGACAGCAACTCGCGGGTGATCCGTATTGCGTCATCCCCGAGCAACTCGCTGTGCAGAAACTCTACTTACACCAGGCGGAGTTGGACTCCATCGAGACGAGCGAGTCGACGGTGAGTTACCAGGTGGACATGCGAATGAATTACTACATCAACCAGATCGGGTCGAAGGAGAAGATGGAGGAGTATTTCCGCAAGACGAGCAGTGAGATCCGCGAGGAGATGATGACCGCGGTGCGCAACCAGATGATCATCCAGCAAATGCAGCAGAAACTGACGTCGAACATCAAACCGACGCCGGCGGAGATACGCCGTTACTATAACTCGCTGCCGTTGGATTCGATACCGATGATGCCGGCGCAGGTGGAGGTGCAGATCCTGAGTTTTGAACCTGCCGTCCCGACCGAAGAGACGGAGCGTATCAAGCAGCGTCTGCGTGAGTTCACTGAGCGCGTGCAGAGCGGCAAAGCCGATTTCAGTATGTTAGCGCGCCTCTATTCGGAAGATACGGAGAGTGCGAAACGCGGCGGTGAGTTGGGTTTTGTCGGCAAGGGTCAGCTGGTGCCGGAGTTCGCAGAGGTGGCGTTTAACATGAACGATCCCAAGCGCGTGAGTCGTATCGTGAAGACCGAGTACGGCTATCATATCATCCAACTCATCGAGAAAAAAGGCGACCGTATCAACTGCCGTCATATCCTGCTTCGTCCCCGTATCAGCGCGAGCGACAAGATCAAAGCGATCGAGCGCCTGGATAGTATTCGCAGTTTTGTGCTGCTGGACAGCATGCAGTTCGAGCAGGCAGTCATTCGCTATTCGGAAGACAAGAACACGGTGATGAACGCCGGACTGATGATCAACCCCAATACGGGCGGTAGCCGGTTTGAGTACCAGGAACTGGCGCCGGAGATCGCCAAGCAGATATACACGATGCAGGAAGGCGAGATCTCGCAGCCGTTCGTGATGATGGATCAGTCGAAAAACCGCGAGGTATGCGCTATCGTGCGGCTGAAGAAGAAGACCGACGTGCACCGCGCGAACCTCACCGATGATTTCCAGACCATCAAGGCGATGCTCGAGGCCAAGAAAGGACAGGAACTGCTGCGCGAGTGGATCCTTAAGAAACAAAAGACGACGTTTGTGCAGATAAGCCCGGAGTGGCAAGGCTGCGACTTTGAATATCCGGGGTGGATTCACTAAAGGATGAGAAACACGCTCCTCATACTAATCTTGCTCGCTGCGGCTCTGACGGGCCGCGCGCAGACCATGGTGTATCTGGAGCGATCGGAGACGCTGAGTTTTGACCAGGAGCGTATCGCTGACGCGCAGATACTGAAGGGGAACGTGCGTTTTCGGCACGACGATGCCCTCATGTTCTGCGACAGCGCCTATTTCTACGAGACGACGAACTCGCTGGACGCCTTCGGACATGTGCGCTTTGAGCAAGGCGACACACTGCAGGGTTTCTGCGATAAGCTGTACTATAACGGTAACACCAAGCTCGCGCGTATGCGCCGGCATGTGCGACTCGTGCACGGGCGGGCACAGGAGAACCCCACCGTGCTGACGACCGACAGCCTCAACTACGACCGGGCGCGGGGAGTGGCGTATTACTACACGGGCGGCGTGGTCAAAGACTCGCTCAACACCCTTACCTCTGTGCGCGGACAGTATGTGCCGAACACCAAGCAGGCGCTGTTCAGTCAGGAGGTGCACCTGACAAACCCTAACTTCGTGCTGACGAGCGACACGCTCATCTACCACGCGGATACAAAAGTGACAGACATCGTCAGTCCGACGACCATCGTCTATGAAGAAGAGACGACCATCACCACCTCGCGCGGGTGGTATAACACGGACACGGAGCAGTCGATGCTGCTGGACCGCTCGCTGGTGAAGCATAAAGACGGCAAGTCGATGACGGGCGACACGATCTACTACGACAAGCATATCGGTTTTGGCAAGGTCTTAGGTCATATGGAGATGCGCGACACGGCGCAGCGGGCGACGCTCTACGGCGAGTACGGCCAGATGTACGAAAAAGACAGCCGCGGCTATGCGACGGACAGCGCGCTGATGGTGGACTGGTCCGACAGCGTGCATATCGCTTATATCCACGCCGACACGCTGTTCACCGAGGAGTTGCATTTTGCGGACACCGCCTTGGCGGACAGTACTTACCGCCGCGTGCGGGCGCACCACGGCGCGCGTATCTACCGCGACGACATGCAGATGATATGCGATTCGATGGTGTACCTGGGTTCGGATTCGACGATCCACCTGTATACGAAACCTATCTGCTGGAGCGAGAACCAACAGATCGCGGCGGACAGCATCATCGTCTATATTGTCAATGGCGCAGTGGACCATGCCGTCGGCGCACCGAACGCGATATGCGTGATGCAAGACACGCTCGATATCTTCAATCAGATGAGTGGAAAGGAGATCACGGCGTATCTGACGGACGGCGAGGTGCATACAATAGACGTGAGTGGTAATGCTCTGACGATCTACTATCCGAAGGATGAGTGCGACGGGAGCTATTCGGGCTTGAACACGACGGAGAGCAGTTACATCCGGGCGTATGTGAAGAACCGAAATATCTACCGCCTGCGGTTCACCAAAGAGACCACCGGTATTATGTTTCCGTTAGACCAGATTCCCGGCGGAGCAGACCGACTGGCGGATTTCTTCTGGGCGGACGATATACGACCGATCAGTCCGGAAGACGTATTTCGTAAAACGAAATAATTTAAGATTTGAGATTTAAGATTTGAGATTTAGATATATGAAAAAGAGTTTAGTAACATTGATGATGGTAGTTCTGGCGACGAGTGCGTTTGCTGTGGATCTGCCTAAACAGGGTTTTGGTTTTCAGATCGGTTGGGCACAGCCTATCCTGCGTCTGAACAGCCCGACGTCTAAAGACACCTTGGCGAACACCGTGAAGCTGCAAGGTTTCAAGGTAGGAATTGTGTACGACGCCAGTTATGTGGCCGGTTTCGGTAGTTCGATCGGATTGAACTATACCTTCGGTATGGCCAACAGCGGATGGAGTTCGAAGTACTCGTTCAACGACTATCCGAAGACGCGCTCGCTGATCATGTATCACCAATTGGAGTTGTTCGTCGACTGGCAGTATAAGTTCGAGGTAGCCAAAGAGACCTACCTCATGCTCTATACCGGTCCGTCGCTGCAATGCGGTTTGGATTTCACGATGCGTATCGACCGCCAGGACTGGGATCCGATCACGGATGTAGTGACGACGACCTACGGGGAGCGCTTTAATGCGTATAACGTAGGTGATGACGATCTGGATCCGGTGCATAAGACAGCCGATAACGCCCTGAAGCGTCTGAATGTGACCTGGGGTGTCGGTGCGGGCTTCCAGTACAAGCGCTATTTCCTGCGTGGCGGGTATGACTTCGGTCTGATCAACCCCTACAAGAATGCGGATTTCTCCACCGGCAACCACACCCGCGGGCGTTTAGACCAATGGAATATCAAACTCGGCGTGTATCTCTGGTACACAGACTAAGATGATTCCACGTGAAGTCATAGAGCGCATCCATGCGGCCGCCAAGATCGAAGAGGTGGTGAGCGACTATGTCACGCTCCGCAAGCGCGGCGCGAACCTCATCGGTCTCTGTCCTTTCCACAACGAGAAGACGGGTTCGTTTACCGTCAGTCCGTCGAAGGGTATCTATAAATGCTTCGGCTGCGGCGTGAGCGGAAATGCCGTCGGTTTTATCATGGAGATCGAGCAGTGCTCGTACGTCGATGCCCTCAAGCAACTCGGTAAGAAATACCACATCGAGGTGCCGGAGCGTGAGATGACGGCTGAGGAACAGCAGCGACAGGACAATCGCGAGTCGATGTTCATCGTCAATGAGTTTGCCAACAAGTGGTTCCAAGACCAGTTATGGGAGACGCCGGAAGGCCAAGCGATCGGACTGAGTTATTTCCGCGAACGCGGACTGCGAGACGACATCATCCGTAAATACCAACTCGGTTACTCGCCGGAGAAAGGCAGTCCCTTGGCTGCGGCGCTGAAGAAGAAAGGCTTCAAGGAGGAGTTTGTGACCAATAACGTGGACACGAAGATCGGTGTCGGCCTGGTGGGCAAGAGCGAAGACGGCCGGCTCTATGACCGCTTCCGCGACCGCGTCATCTTCCCGATCTTCACCGTCAGCGGCAAACCCGTCGCCTTTGCCGGTCGTATCCTCAAGAAGAAAGACAATGTCGGCAAGTACGTCAACTCGCCCGACAGCCTGATCTACTCGAAGACCAATGAGCTGTACGGTCTTTTCCAAGCCAAACAAGCTATCGCGCGGGCAGATATGTGCTATCTCGTGGAAGGCCAGATGGATGTGATCTCCATGCACCAGTCGGGTATAGAGAATGTCGTCGCCAGTGGTGGTACGGCATTGACCAAACCCCAGATACGCCTTATCCAGCGCTTCACGAGTAATATCACCGTGCTGTACGACGGCGATGCGGCGGGTATCCACGCGGCGCTGCGCGGTATCGACATGTTCCTGGAGGAAGGCTTTAACGTGAAGGTGGTGCTGCTGCCCGACGGCGAAGACCCCGACAGCTACGCACAGAACCACGACTCAACGGAGTTTATCCGCTATATAGAAGAAAACCAGACGGACTTCATCCGTTTTAAGTCGGCGCTGTTAAGCAAAGATGCCGGCGATGACCCGCAGAAACGCGCGGCGCTCATCAAGGATATCACCTCGTCTATTGCGATTATCCCGGACTTGATCACCCGCCAGGTATATATCAAAGACAGCGCGGAGCGACTCCATATGAGCGAGAAAGTGCTGACGGTGGAGGTGATGAACCTGCGCCGCAAGAAAGCCGAAGAGCGCGCGAAAGCCAAAGAGCACGCAGAGACAGAGCAGGCTACTACCGTGACGCCGCAGGCGGAGACTCCGAGTAATCCGAGTACTCCGAATAATCCGAGTGTTCAGAGTACTCCGATAGCGCCGAAGAAACCGAAGACGCCGCTGGAGCAGAACTACTATAACCTGCTGCAGCTGGTGGTTCGCTACGGCGAGCGGCCGATGGAGGTGGAGGGTACGATCTACACGATCGGCGAGATCATCATCTATACCCTCGAAGGCGATGAGATCCAACCGCCCCAGCCGGTGTATCAGACCATCATCGACGAGTTCAAGCAACACTGCAAAGAACCGAACTTCCAAGCGGAGACCTTCTATAAGTTCCATCCTGATCCTACCGTCAGTGCCCTGGCCGTGGATATGATCGCGGCGCAATACCGGGAGGGTGCGCCCAAAGAAGAGACGCGTCTGGGCGAACTGGTCACACAGCTGCTCTACGAGATCAAACTGACGGTTATCAACATGCAAATCGCGGACCTGGAGGCGGAACTCAAGGAAGCGCAAGCGAAGAACGATGTGGATCGCCAGATGTTGTTATTGCAACATCATCCGCAGCTGCTCGCGCAGCGTAATGAGATTTGCAAACTGCTGGGTAACCGCATCATCAACTTATAACATGCTCTTCAGAGAAATCGCATACGGACCTATTCACAGCCGCCGCTTGGGCGTCAGTCTTGGCATGGAAATCATGCCGCTGGAGCATAAACTGTGCACCTTCAACTGCGTCTATTGCGAATGTGGTTGGAACGAACCGGTGGCGCATCCGCAACTGCCGACGCGCGAAGAAGTGAAGGCGGCATTGGAAGCAAAACTCTCAACACTCAACACTCAACATTCCACATTAGACGTGATCACTTTCTCGGGCAATGGCGAACCGACCCTGCACCCGGATTTCTTAGGTATCATCGAAGACACCTGTGCGCTGCGCGATAAGTACTGCCCGAAGGCGAAGGTGTCGGTACTGTCTAATTCCACCCAGTTGGGACGACCGGAGGTGGTGAAGGCCTTGCGGCTATGCGACAACCGTATCCTCAAACTGGATGCGGCGACGGATGAGATGATGCGGCGTATTGACCTGCCGGTGAATGAGAAGTTGACGGTGCAGACCATCATCGACTGGCTCGCGCAGTTAGAGGGCGATTTTATTCTGCAGACCTGTTTCCTGCGCGGCGAGCATAATGGACAGCCGATAGACAACACCACGCCCGACGAACTGGCGGCGTGGTATAAGGCGGTGGAGACGCTGCGGCCGAAACAGCTTATGATCTACGTCATCGACCGCAAGACGCCCGAAGAAAACCTGTATAAGATACCCCGCGAGCGGATGGAAGCGATAGCCGCACCGCTGATCGCCAAAGGATTTGATGTCTCTATCTCTGCATGAAGATTCTCGTAGCACCATTGAACTGGGGGCTGGGACACGCCAGCCGTTGTGTGCCGCTGGTACACCGTTTTTTGGAGCAAGGGCATGAAGTGATCTTAGGTGGCGACGGCGAGAGCCTGACGCTGCTGCGCAAGCATTTTCCGAAACTGCGATATGTCTATCTGGCTCCGCTGAACCTGCGGTATAGCAAGGGTTCGCGCCAAGTGGGAGCGATGCTCTGCGCGATGCCAAAACTGATCGGATGGATGATCAAAGACCACGCTGTCCTCAAAGCTATTCTCAAAGAAGAGCACATCGACCGGGTCGTCTCTGACAACCGCTTCGGGCTGTACGGGTCCGGCAGTGAAACCGTCTATATGACGCATCAGCTGCATATCCTACTGCCGAAGGGTTGGCGGTGGTTGGAACCGCTCGCTGCGCGCCTGCACGCACGTATATATACGCGATATAATAAGGTGTGGGTGCCGGACTACAAAGAGCCGGAAAAGAGCCTTGCGGGCGAGTTAAGTCATATCGCGAATCCCGTTGCTAAGATCGAGTATATCGATCCGCTGAGCCGGTTTGATCGGAATAATCGGAGTAATCCGAATATTCTGAATAATCCGAATACTCCGAATACTCCGAATTATGAGGTAGTGGCGGTGCTCTCGGGGCTCGAACCGCAGCGAAAGATGCTCGAGAAAGAGTTGTTGGCGCGGTATCAGGATACCGAGCAGTCGGTGCTGATCGTGGAAGGGCTGATGCATCGTCCGAACACGCGTATCCGGCGGGGAAAAATCACCATTGTGCCGCATATGAACGATGTGGAACTGGCGGCCGCACTGCTGGGCGCAAAGCATATCATCGCCCGCTCCGGATACTCCACGATCATGGACCTCAATGCCCTCGGTTTGTTGACTCCCGAGACCTCCGATGCGCAGCCCTTGATTGAACTCCTTCCGACGCCCGGACAGCCCGAACAAGAGTACTTAGCAGCACGATTTTTACATTAAATTGCACTTTTTTATAAAAAAAACTGCGATTTTTTTGGTCAATTCAAAAATTTGTTGTACTTTTGCACCCGCTTTCGTCCGAAGTAAGCATTTTGCCCCTTCCGGCGGAGGCCGGTTTCCCCGATTGGCGGGGACACCTCCGGGTGCCATCGTATAACGGTTAGTACTCAAGATTTTCATTCTTGCAATAGGGGTTCGATTCCCCTTGGCACTACACAAAGACCTTCCCTAAAGTCAAGTCCTGAGGCCAATCCTCTCAAGGCTAAAGGATATTACTAAATCGTCCGCGAGTCGGACAAAAAACAACAACAAAGATGGCAAATCACAAAAGCTCTTTGAAGCGTATCCGCCAGACGGCAGCGCGCAAAGCACACAACCACTACTACGCAAAAACCGCACGTAATGCTGTGCGCGACCTGCGCAAGACGACCGACAAAGCAGCTGCTGCAGCAGCTCTGCCTAAGGTAAGCTCGATGCTGGACAAATTGGCTAAGCGTCACATCATTCACGACAATAAGGCTGCTAACCTCAAATCGAAGTTGGCTCGCTTCGTGAACAAACTGGCGTAAGACAGTTTAATCGTGCCCTTGTGGCTAAGAACAAGCTCGCTTAAGCGTACGCAATTAGGTCAAACGGAGGAATCACCACATGGTGGTTCTTCTTTTTTTTTTGCGCAAATACGTGTCTTTTTTATTATTTTTTGTAAAAAAATAAAAAAATCCTTGTATATTCCAAATAATTTTTGTACTTTTGTGGCCTGAATGTGTGTGCGCGCGCTCGGGTAGCGCCTGCACGCGAGAAAAACAAGTAAGAATATAATACTACAATACAAAATGGAAGAACAAAACGAAAAGTATGATGGATCGAGTATTCAAGTGCTCGAAGGATTAGAGGCGGTGCGTAAACGCCCGGCGATGTATATTGGCGATATATCGCAGAAGGGCTTGCACCACTTGGTGTATGAGGTAGTGGACAACTCCATTGATGAGGCCCTCGCCGGTTTCTGCGACGAGATCGCGGTGCACATCAATGAGGACAACTCTATTACCGTACAGGATAATGGACGTGGTATTCCGGTGGATATGCACCCGAAGGAGCATAAGAGTGCTCTGGAGGTGGTAATGACCGTGCTCCATGCCGGTGGTAAGTTTAACAAAGACAGTTACAAAGTCTCCGGTGGTCTCCACGGTGTCGGCGTGAGCTGTGTGAACGCATTGTCCACGAAGATGCACGTAGAGGTTTACCGCGACGGCGCGATCCATTCGCAGGATTATGCGAAAGGCAAGCCGCTGGCGCCGGTTCATACGATCTCTGAGGCAGAGGCAACGGGTAACTGGGAGCAGCGTAAGACGGGTACGTTCGTGCAGTTCTGGCCGGATGACACGATCTTTACGGAGACGGTGTACCACTGGGAGATTCTTGCCAATCGTATGCGTGAGCTCGCGTTCCTGAACGCAGGCATCAAGATCGTGCTGAAGGACAAGCGCGTGGTGGACGCAGAGGGTAACTGCAAAAAAGAGGAGTTCTACTCGGAGAAGGGTCTGAGCGAGTTTGTTCGTTATATCGACGGCACCCGTACCCCGCTGATCAGTGAGGTGATCCACCTCAATACCGACAAGTACGGTACGCCGGTAGAGGTAGCGATGATCTACAACACCGATTTCAATGAGAACGTACACTCGTACGTCAATAATATCAATACCATCGAGGGTGGTACTCACGTAGCCGGTTTCCGCGCTGCCTTGACGCGTGTGATGAAGAAATACGCAGAGGACAGCAAGATGCTGGAGAAGGCGAAACTCAAAGACAAGGACGGTAACTCGACCATCGATCCGAACGATTTCCGCGAGGGTCTGACGGCTGTTATCTCCGTGAAGGTAGCTGAGCCGCAGTTCGAGGGTCAGACGAAGACCAAGCTCGGTAACTCCGAGGTAGCCGGCATGGTGAACTCGGCAGTGAGCGAGGCGCTGCAGAACTACCTGGAGGAGCACCCGGATGATGCGAAACGTATCGTGGAGAAAGTGATCCTCGCTGCGCAAGCGCGTATTGCGGCGCGTAATGCCCGTCAGAGCGTGCTGCGTAAGAGTCCGTTGAGCGGTGGCGGTCTGCCCGGTAAACTGGCGGACTGTGTATCGAAAGATGCGGCGGAGTGCGAGCTCTTCCTCGTAGAGGGTGACTCGGCAGGTGGTACGGCTAAGACCGGTCGTGATCGCGTGCATCAGGCTATATTGCCGCTGCGCGGAAAGATCCTGAACGTGGAGAAAGCGATGGAGCATAAGGTGTTCGAGTCCGAGGAGGTACGTAATATCTTCACGGCGCTCGGTATCACCTTCGGTACTGAAGAGGACCCGAAGGCGCTGAACCTGAGCAAGATCCGCTATCATAAAGTGATTATTATGGCCGATGCCGATGTCGACGGTGCGCATATTGCTACTCTTATTATGACCCTGTTCTTCCGTCATATGAAAGAGGTGATTGAGCAAGGCCACCTCTATATCGCCATGGCTCCGCTGTATAAGTGCTCGAAGGGTAACTACAGCCAGTACTGCTGGAATGATGCGCAACGCCAAGCCTTCATCTCGGAGTACGGTAATGGTGATGAGAAGCAGATTAAGACCCAGCGCTACAAAGGTCTGGGTGAGATGAGTGATGAACAACTGTGGGAGACCACGATGGATCCTGCTCGTCGTCTGCTGAAGAAAGTGACGATCGAGAACGCAGCGGAAGCCGATCGTACCATCGCAATGCTGATGGGTGATGATGTAGCGCCGCGCCGCGAGTTCATCGAGGAGAACGCAACCTACGCAAATATTGATGCTTAATGCGAATAGCAGTCTATTGTTCGGCCAAAGATGCGATACCGGAAGCGTATCTGCAGTTAGGTGATGCTTTGGGTCGCTGGATCGGCGAGCAGGGTCACACCTTGCTGTACGGTGGCGCTACGGGAGGCTTGATGACGCGCGTGAGCAATGCGGCGAAAGCGGCAGGTGCGTTCGTCATCGGCGTGATCCCGCCGCGTATCATCGCTGCCGGGCGACAGGCCGATAACTGCGACAACCTCATACAGGTGGCCAACATGTCCGAGCGCAAGCAGATCATTCGATCCAACTCCGACGTCATCGTATGTCTGCCGGGCAGTTACGGTACGCTGGATGAGATGATGGACGCTACGTCTTCCGGCATCGTCGGCGAACACCGCACCCCGATCTTCGTGCTGAACTACGAGGGCTTCTATGAGCCGCTCAAACAGCAGATCAAGCTCATGGAGCAGTTGCAGTTTATTCCGCAGCAACAGAGTTGCAAACCTATCTTCGTGGACACCCTCGAAGAGTTATGCCAAGAAATCGATAAACAATAAAACATAGTTTTTTATGAACCTATTTACGGCCAGATTAACCGGCAAAATGCTCTCTACCGAGCAGTTTGAGAAAACCATCTATGACATGCAAGAGCGTGTTAAACGCTGGCGTCAGATTGAGAAATCGCCTGAATTGGCGGAGTACAATGCGTTGAAGAAGATCGTTGAGAGCAGCGATTTTCAGGCGCGCAAGAAAGAACTGGTGTCGCGTAAGTATAAAGACACGGATGAGGGACGCAAGATGATGGCGTACCAGCGTCTGGAGGGATCGAGTGCCATCCGCCGGTATAAGAAAGCGCTGGAGGACCCGGAGTTCCAGGAGTTCTTGAAGTTCCGCGAGACGCCTGAGTTCGCGAAGATCAAGAGTCTGAAGGCGGTCTTGACGGATTCCAAGATCCGCGCGTATAACATGCTCTATTACTCATCGTATTACAAGAATTACACGAAGGTGCTCAATTCTGCGGAACTGCGTCAGTTGGCGGAGTTGGAGAAAGAGGTGAAGACGGCCGATTTCAAGAAACGCCACGACCTCTGGGCGGATAGCAGACGCTGGCAGCACTCGGAGTTGTACCAACAGGAGAAGCGCTATCTGGAGTTAGCCAATTCGGATGATATCAAGTTCTTTTTCGAGTCGCGCAAAGAAAAGATCGACTGGGCAGAGCTCTTCCGCCCGGCTTTCGATGACGATATGTCGAGTTCGAAGAACTGGAAACCCGGCTACGGCTATGCGAACCCCGCGATGAAGGACGGTCATTCGCGCACCAGCGAGCGCCAGGCCTATAACGGCGGTAAGAACACCTTCCATGTAGAAGGTCGTATGGATATCGAGACGCGCGAGGAGAGTAAGGTTGCGGTGGCATGGGACGAGAAGAAAGGTTTCATCGAGCAAGTCTTCGACTATACCTCCGACGTGATGAATACCAAGGAAGCGTTTGCGCAAGAGAGTGGTCTGTTTATGGCCAAAGTGCGCAGCCAGGGCGTAGGCCACCATTTCTTCGGCCTCACAACTGGCAAACTGAAGAGTCCGATTGTCTCCCTCTATCATTTCAACGGCAAGAACCATCAGGTGGGGCTCGTGAACGGCAAGGACACGAAGATGGTGGACATCAACGGCGTACTGCGCTCGATGTACCACGTGTACTCCTTCCGCTGGACGAAGCACGAGTTGATCTGGTACGTCAATGACCTTGAGCTTCTGCGCTTACCGAACCGCCTGCCGAAAGAGGCGATGTTCTTCCTCGCTCAGAGTTGGTTGCCGAAGAAGGAGAAGGGCGGCGAAGGCAAACTGAAAGTGCAGTGGGCACGTGTCTATAGAGCTGTTGATTGATTACTGAAAACAGACCAATTATGTTTCTCATCAGTGGCCCTTGTGCAATAGAGAATAGAGATGTCGTGATGCAGACGGCAGAGACCTTGCGTCGTCTGTGCTATGACCTCGGCATCACGCTCTATTTCAAGTCTTCCTTTGACAAGGCGAACCGTACGTCTGCCTCTGCCCGCGGTGTGGGCATGGAGGAGGGATTGCGGATCCTCGAAGAGGTGAAGACGCAGCTGGGGCTGCCTATCCTGACTGACGTACATGAGTCGGCGCAGTGTGCGCCGGTGGCCGAAGTGGCGGATGTGCTGCAGATCCCGGCCTTCTTAAGTCGTCAGACCGACCTGTTGCAGGCTGCTGCGGCTACGGGCCGCATCGTCAACGTGAAGAAGGGTCAGTTCATGGCGCCTTGGGACCTCGGCGGCGCGATAGAGAAGATCGAGCAGGTGGCGCCGGGCGCAGCGCGGGAAGGACATGTATGGCTCACCGAGCGCGGCAGTTCCTTCGGCTACGGCCGACTGGTGGTCGATATGACCTCGCTGGTGGAGATGCGCCGTTTCGGATGCCCGGTGATCTTCGACGCGACGCACGCCGTGCAGCAACCTTCGACCGCTAATGGTGTCACGGGCGGAAATAGAGAGATGGTGCCGTATCTGATGCGCGCCGCCTTGGCGGTAGGCGTCGACGGACTGTTCATCGAGACGCATCCGGAACCCGAGAAAGCTATCTCCGATGCCGCGAACCAAGTGCGGCTGTCGGATATGAAGAACCTGCTCACGCAGGCGCTGGAAATAGATTCGCTAATCGCTAATCGTTAATCGCTAAACATATGGAGAAGACCATCACCGTTTATTGCAAGAACACGCGTACGTACCATGAAGTGCCGCGGGGTATCTCGCTGATCGAGCTCAAGGACCGCTTGGGTATCCAGTTGAAATACCCGATCATCGCGGCGCTGGTGAATTATCAGGTGGAGAACTTGGATTTCTTGCTGTACAAACCCAAAGATGTGGAGTTCCTGGACGCCAGTACGCCGGCCGGTATGCGCGCGTATGTCCGTACTTTGAGCATGGTGCTCGGTGCCGCGGTGAATGAGTTATATCCCGGGATGGACTTGCGTGTAGAGCACCCGATCAGCAAGGGTTATTACTGCACGCTCCAGTGGCATGTCGATAAAGAGACCGATCCGGGAGACGAGAAAGAACCGCCTGTGATGACGCGTGAGATGGTGAAAGCCATCAAAGAGCGCATGCTGCAGATCATCGCCGAGAACCGACCTATCATCGAGGAGGAGAAACAGACGAAAGTGGTCATCAAGATGTTCGCCGAGCGCTATAACAACGAGTCGTCCATCTTCGAGGCCCTCGGTAATCCTTACTGCCGCTATTTCCGGATGGGCGATTATATCGACTATTACACCAATGTGTTGCTGCCCAGTTCGGGGTATATCAATGTGTTCGACATTCGTCTTTTCCAGGACGGTCTGTTGGTCCGCATCCCGAATCGTAACAACCCGACGGTGCTGGAAGACGAGGTGACGCAGGATAAGATGTTCTCCATCTTCCAAGAGTATAACCGCTGGAACAAACTACTGCGCATCAATAACGTGAGTGATTTCAATGTCGCTTGCAAGCAGAATAAATCCTTTGAGCTCATCAAGTTAGCGGAGGCGCTGCACGAGAAGAAGATCGCGCAGATAGCTGATGCCATCGCCGAGAAGCGCCCGAAGATCGTCTTTATCTCCGGTGCTTCGTCTTCCGGTAAGACCACTTTCTCCAAGCGACTCCAGATCCAGTTGCTGGTGGACGGCGTACGGCCGGAGGTGCTCTCGATGGATGACTATTTCGTCAACCGTGTCGATACCCCGAAGGACGAGAATGGCGTATGGGATTTCGAGCATGTAGAGGCGGTTGACCTGCCCTTCTTCCGTCAGCAGATGCACGATCTGTTGGACGGCAAAGAGGTGGATCTGCCGACATATGACTTCACCAAAGGTGAGCGCGTCTTCCGCGGTAATAAACTCAAACTGCAGAAAGACTCCGTGCTGGTGATTGAAGGACTGCATGCCCTCAACCCGTGCATCTTGCCGGATGTGCCGCGCGAGTTGACGTATAAGATATATGTCTCTGCGTTGACGACCATCAATATAGACAACCATAACTGGATTCCGACGACCGACATCCGTCTGTTGCGCCGTATTGTGCGCGACTATAAGTACCGCGGCTACTCGGCGCGCGAGACCATCGCCCGCTGTCCGTCCGTCGTACGCGGAGAGACCAAGTGGGTGTATCCCTTCCAGGAAGAGGCGGATGTGATGTTTAACTCCGCGCTTATCTTCGAGTTCGCAGTGCTCAAGCGCCATGCCGAGCCGATCCTGCAAGAGGTGCCGAAGTTCTGCGATGAATATACAGAAGCCCATAGACTGCTGAAGTTCCTGCAGTATTTTGTGCCGATCCCCGAACGCGAGATTCCGCCTACGTCGTTCTTGCGCGAGTTTGTCGGTGGTTCATCTTTCCGCTATTAATATGAAAAGAATAACTATCATAGCATTCATGGTTTTCGCTGCGCTGCAGCTGCGCGCGAATGACTCCTTGCATATTGCCATGCGTCCGAACCTCTTGGACTCGATGCCCGGCGTCGAAGTGCTGCAGGACTCGGCGGTAGGCGCTTTGTTACACGCGGCGATGCAAGGGGATCTGGAGTTGGTCGAGATCGACGGCTACCGCGTGCAGATATATTCGTCTAACCGCCAACAGGTAGCTAAGTCCGAAGCGCTCGAACTGGAGGCGAAGATCAAAGACAAACTCGACCAGACGGTATATGTGCTCTATATGCCGCCGTTCTGGAAGGTGCGCATCGGTGATTTCCGCACCTACGAGGAGGCCAAGGAGTATAAGAAGCTCTTCGTGGAGCAGTTCCCCTCTATTATGGGTGATACCTATATCGTACGAGATAAAATTCAAGTGTGGCAGTAATGGATTTGCAAGAGTTTCACAGTAATCCGGAAGTGACCGCCGCTATCGCAAAGGCGGTGGAAGCTACGTTAACGCAGATTGGCGAAGATCCGCAGCGCGAGGGCTTGAAGAAGACCCCGCACCGCGTAGGCAAGGCTTTGCAGTTCCTTACGAAGGGTTATAAGGAAGACCCGGAGGCTATCTTACGTTCGGCGCTCTTCGAGGAGGACTATCGCCAGATGGTGGTAGTCAAGGATATCGATTTCTACTCGCTCTGCGAGCATCATATGCTGCCTTTCTTCGGTAAGGTGCATGTAGCTTATATCCCTAATGGCCGCATCACGGGTCTGAGTAAGATAGCCCGCGTGGTCGATGTCTTCGCCCGCCGCTTGCAGGTGCAGGAGCGCCTCACGACGCAGATTAAAGACTGTATCCAGAACACCCTCGACCCGCTTGGCGTGATGGTCGTTATCGAAGCGGAGCACCTGTGCATGCAGATGAGAGGCGTACAAAAACAGCACGCGATGACCGTGACCTCTGACTTCACGGGTGTCTTCAATCAAGCTAAGACCCGCGAGGAGTTTATGAAATTGATAAAGGGCTAACGTTCCTCCAGCGCGACACATGCCCCTTCGGCGGTCAGTACGAAGAGTGTGTCGGGAGCACGGTAGTCGGAAGAGAAGATACTGCGAGTACGCATAGCCGCGTTACTCGCAGTGTCGTTTATATAGCTCAGTCCCGCCGCGTCGAGCAGCGAGGCGAAGAGGACCGACGAGTTGTCGTAATAGCCTGCATGCGCGTGCAGTTGCGCGATCTTCTCCGGGTGCAAGACCGCGTATTCGTCGCTATACCATACGATCAGCGGCACATGGAACAGCCATCGGCTGGCGCTGTAGTTGCCGTGCAGCACTAAGTTCCGTTCATCATCGTAGAGGTTCTCGCCATGGTCTGCCATATAGAGCACCACGGCGGGAATATGTTGCTGCGCCGCGAGCGCGCAGACGGAGTCGATAAACCGGTCGGTATAGCATATCGTGTTGTCGTAGGCGTTGACCAGCCGTTCGCGGTTCTCCGGCCGAATCATCGAGAGTTGGAAATCCGCACCTAAGGCAGGTGTAAACTGCTCATACTCAGGCGTATAGCGACTGTCGTAGCGCCAGTGACTTCCCATCGTATGCAGTACGATGAACTGCTTCTTCGCGCCTTCGCTCAAGCACTGCTGCAGCGGCGCTAAGAGCAGACCGTCGTAGTTATTCGTCACGCTCATGTCTTTGCCTGTCTCGTAGGTCTGATCCACCGCGTGCTTGACGCGTTCGGTGCAGAGGATGCGTGCCTGATTGGTCAGCCAGGTCGTGGAGAATCCCGCTTCTTGGAAGGCTTCGGGCAGACTTTTCTCCGTCCATACGTCCTCATGCCGGGTGACCGGCACGCGGCTGAGCATATGCGGCAAGGACTGCTCGGTCGTACCTGCCTGCGCGTAGTGATGCGGATAGGAGACGAGGTTGGTTCGTTGCTTCAGCCGCGGAGTGGTGTTGCGTGCGTAGCCGTTCAGACCGAAATGCGTACTACGTGCGGCTTCTCCGATGATGAGGATATAGCATTCGGGTTCGGTGTCTGCGGGCGCACTTATCCCGAACCGGAAGGGTTGCAGCGCCTGCTCCATACGCTTGCGTTCCCGCCGTTCTTCTGCGATCCGGACGGAGTTGAGGTAGATGTTATACGGGTATATCTTATGGCCTTTCAGCAGCACTAACTCGGTCGCGAGCGAAGCTACTTCGCGGGGACGCTGGAGGTGGTAGAGGCGGCGCGCATAGACGCTGAAGAAAAGGATCGCCGCGAGTGCCAGAACCGGTAGACCGATGCCGGCCGCCCATAAGCCGATGCGCCGATTCATCATCCATTCGTTGGGTTGGCGGGCGGCCAGGATAAAATAGAGCACCCATACAGCGAGCCATAGTACCGCCAGCGGCCATGCCGCCCCGAGTACACCGGCCGCTTCGTGCGCGTTGGTCGCGTATATCAAGCCCACAAACGTGGTGGTAGCAGGGTTCTGGTTGAGATATAGACTGGCGAGTTCGATCGGTGCGCACCACATCGTCAGCGCGCCCAGGACGAGGAAGTACACCTTTCGGCGAAGGAAGAGCATCGGTATACACGCGCCGACAGCGACGACCAGCAGGTACGCCAAGGCCTTCAGCGGCGAAGCAAGGTCGCTGGCCATGAAGCAGGCGTAGACGTTCGGGAAGAGCAGTATCAGAAAGAGTATCGCGCTGCGAATGATCGTTGGTACCTTGTTCGACATCAGCGTATCACGAGAATCTTAACGACGGTATGTCCGCCATCGGCGTTACAGAGCGCGGTGTACACACCCGGCGTCGCGCGGCGACCGTCCCATAACTTACCGTCCCAGATAGCGGTGCCGCCGTGACTCTTGGTCTTGCATACCAGGTTTCCGGCCGCATCGACGATGTTCACCACGGTGTTCTCCATTAGACCGGTGATGGCGATATTCCCGCCGTAGTTCGGCCGCACGGGGTTGGGGTACGCATACGCTTGACTCATGTCTTTCTGCGCTTCGCTGGCGTCGCTGCGGTAGGACGCGATTCCTTTGCCGGTGCCGACAAACACCTCGCCGGTGGTGGGCACGATAGCGATGGACAGGATGTTGTTCGACGGCAGCAGACTGTTGTCTTCCGTGAAGTGCGCTACGGTGATCGTGTCGTCTTCGATGAGGTATAGACCGGAGTTCGCGGTGCCTATCCACATGCGGTTACCGCCATCTACAGCCATGCAGTTGATCTGCTCGTCGCCCAGCAGGTAGTCGCCCAAGCCTGTTCCGTCATTACGCGGGATGATGATGCGGCGGCAGCTGTTGCTCGTGAAGAAATCCGTCTTCGCGGGAATGACGATGATGCCGCTCTCCGTGCCCAGCCATATGCGGTCTGTATGATCTTGCGCGAAACAGAAGAAATAGGACGGGTTGAGGGTGTTGTTGTTCTGGTCAACGAACGTGCTGCGCTTGAAGCAGCGGTCGTCGCTGGCGTCGGTCGGGGTGCCGCCGTCATCCAGCAGGAACACGCCGGGACTGTAACGCTGGTCAAGGAACCACTTGCGCTTGGTGCTTCGCCGGTCGGTCCATATGCCGGTAGGGGTCGTCAGCACGATGTTCTGTCCGCCGCTTCGCTCGTCCAGGGCGTGCCACTGGCCGTTGGGCGTCATCACATGCACCGGATAACCCACCGTTGTCGCATTCAGCACCCATAAGTTACCTTGCTCGTCCATCATCGCGCCGTCCGTACGCGTGTAGTACTGCGGATCCGCGCCTGACTCAGCGACATCCAGCGTACTGTTGTTCACGCCGTAGCGCGTGATGGCGCCGTGGTTGTATTCGAACACACCTGCGGTGTAGGTAGCGATATAGAAACGCTCCGGGTCGGCGTTGTCCACGGCGATGCTCACGGGGTCGATCGCCCAGATACCGTCGGACGCACGTAACTCCCAGGGGTTGATACGCTTCCAGCTCAGACCGTCAAAGCTATTCAGGTGCGGATATCGCATGAACTGTGTCGCCCAGCGTCCGCCGTTGGCCGTATAGACGCGCCCGTGCGCCGTATGAAGGAAATAACCCATATTGCTGTTCGGGCCGTCGGTGTGGTAGGGCTGATCGCCGCTGGTGTTCAGGCGGATAAGGCCGAAATTCTCTTCCGCCAGCCAGTATTCGCCGAGGGAGTATAGCGCATCGTTGAATGCGTATTGGTCGGTGAGGCCGACGAACGTGTAGTCGTTGTTGATGCGGAATAGTTTGCCGGAGATAGACGCCAGCAGCTGTCCGCCTTCGTAGTGTAGCCACTGCATCACCGTGCTACCGATACGTCCCCATACCCCGTTGACGCGGCTGTACAGATAGTTATGTAGCAGCAGGTGCAGCGTGTTACGGAAGATGAAGGCGTTCGTGACTGCGCCGGCCGGCAGTGCTGTCTTGTGCCAGTACGAGTAGTCGACGAGGTTGTCGCGCAGCGCAGCGCTGTACATATAGCCGTCGGTGAAGGCAAAGAGCGAATCGCCGTATTCCACCACATAATTGACGTTGATCGCATTGGCATTTTCGCCGATATAGTAGGTGTCGGCTATCTCGGCTTTCTTCGGGTTGATGGCGATGATGCCGAAGGACATCGACAGGTACGCGTATTTCTTTCCGCTCGAGATAGAGTTGATCTCTACGGATAGCGAACTCGCTTTGAGGTGCAAGTCCGGCATCTGGCGCACATTACCTTCTTCGTCCACCAGGTCAATACGGCCGTCTTCATAGGCCACTATCAGTTGTTCAGACGGGCTGTCATAGGCGATACGTACGATCGAACTACCGTTCAGGCCGGTAGCTTTACTCATGTATTCGATCTGTTCGGACGCGCGGTCGAAGTAGTATAACGACCCGTCTGCGAGCGCGTATATACGGGTTGGGGAAGCGGCGACTTGCGTCGGGTTGGTGTAGGACAGGTGCAGCCGCCATTGCTCTATTGATCCTAACTCGCGCCCGTCCTCGTCGGTAGTGCTGAAGTTATGCTCCGGGATCGAAGCGGGGTCGTAAGCCGCCAGACCATTGCCGGTGCCGATATATATATACCCTTGCTCGTCGCAGGACATAGATAGGATCGCGTTCGACGCCATCGAGGAGTTGTCGGTCGTATAATGCGCGAGTATCTCGGTGGCGCTACTGTTGAGCACGTAGATGCCGAGACTCGCCGTGCCTACCCAGATATGTCCCTCCGCGTCTTCGCACAAGGCGGTGATCTTCAGTTCTGTCATCGGGTTCTCGCCGTTGTTATCGGTCAGATCCGGACGCGTGCATAGGTCGGAGCTGAAGTAGTCGGTGCTGGGGTCGATGATCACGATGCCCACATCGGTGCCTACCCATATACGCCCGTCGGCGCTCTGCATGAGTGCGTGGATGGTCGTCGCGGTCACGGCATGGCCGTCTTCGGTCACCCATTCGTTACGGCCTGTCGCCTTGTCGTCCGAGGTGTCAAACGGCGTGCCGCCGTCGTCCAGCAGGAACAGCGCGGTGTTATAGCGCGCCGTAGCCATCCATTTATAGTTGGCGTTTTGTCTGTCCAGTATCAGTCCGGCGGGGGTATGCAGCGCGATCTGCTCCGAACCTACAACCAGCGGCACGCCGTGCCACTGCCGATCGGCATCAAAGCATACCAGTTGGTACGGCACCTCGCCCGCATCGAGTAACCAGAGGTTTCCTTGCGCGTCGAACGAGGCGTTGTCCAGACGGGTGTATGTCGCCGGAGCAGCCGGGTCGGCGGCGCCTAAGGTGTTATCGTCCGAGGCGATGAACCGCTGCACGCATTGTGCGCCGCGGAACTCATACAGACCCGTGCCGTAACTTGTCACGAAATAATGGTCTTTATCCTTCGGATCTACCGCCACATTGACGAAGTCCAGCACTTTGTCGGCCGGCGACGAAGCGATCGAGTCGGTGGGGATATTCAACCAGTGCTCGCCGTCGTAGCGCATCACCACACCCGGACGCTCGTACTGCGCGGTCCATCGGCCGCCTTGCACGACGAACAACTGACCTTGGTCACAACGCACATAATAGGGGATGTTACTCAGCGGACCTTCGGGCTTGTAACTCATGCGCTCGGTGGCTGTCTCACGCACTATTCCTTCCGCATGTCCGGCATACCAATCGCTCAGTTCGTCCTGGTAATGAATACCCTTGTTCGGATCCGGGGCAATACGCGCCGAGCGTTTCTCGCGCTTCCAGAAATGGTAGTCTACGAGGTTATCCGTCAACTTCGCGCAGTAGAGACTGTCGTCCGCGAAGGCATAGATACTGTCGTTCGTCAGCAGCACATCTTTGATAGGCGTCACCTCACCGTTCGGGCGCAGCCAGTAACTGTCCGTGAAGCGGTGGTCACGCAGGTCAAACAGTTGCACACCATAGTGGGTGGAGAGGTACGCGATACGGCCATGTACCGTGATGTTGTATATCGTCTTCTCCTGTGTCATGTCTTTGTTATACAGGTCGCCGATATATTTTACACCGAGGTTGCTCAGCAGGTCAATACGTCCTGCCTCGTAGGCGATGATCAGGGTATGAGACGTCTCGTCGTAACCGAGACAGGTGATGTTCGTGCCGTGCAGGCCCGACTGGCGGTTATATACCTTCAGTTTCTCCGTCTGCTTATCGACGCTGAAGAGGCTGCCGTCCGACATCGCATACACTTTTTCGGGCGTCATCGCTATCCGCGTGACGTTGTTATAGGCAAAGTAAGACGTCCATTCTCCTGCTATGCCGGGAAGGCTCAGTAGCAGACATAGAACGATATGTGTGAGTCGTTTAATCATGTAATACCTTAACTAATTCTGCCAGCGCGCGCGCACGATGACTGATTGTATTCTTTAGCTCTGCTGGCAACTCGCCGAAAGTCTTGTCGTAGCCTTCGGGAATGAATATCGGGTCGTACCCGAAGCCTCCTTCGCCGTATTCCTCCGTCGCCATTCGCCCGCGTACGATGCCTTCTACTTGAATCGTCTCCTCGCCGCGAATGAGCGTGATGACAGTGCGGAACTGACATCCGCGATTGTCCTTGTTCTTTAGTTCCCGCAGGGCTTTCGCGCGGTTGCGGGCGAAGTTCTCCAGGTCCGTTTTTGCTTCCTTGGCGCCGGGATCTTGCAAGTACCAACGCGCGGTATAGACACCCGGTTCGCCGCCCAGCGCATCAATCTCCAAACCCGTGTCATCCGCGAATACACCGTCAATCACCATTTCACCATTCATCAATCCACCATTGATAAAGTCCGCCACTGTGCGGGCCTTTATCATACTGTTCTCCTCTAAGGTCACGCCGGTCTCTTCGATCTCTTGTTCAAAACCGATATCGCGCAGACTGAGCACGTCCACGCCGGCCGGCATTATCGCCCGCACCTCTTCTAACTTATGCGCGTTATTCGATGCAAAAACTAATCTCATCGTACCCACGTTTGGTTTCTCCCAAGGAATCCGCGCTTGTCGAGCGACCCGCGCAGCACGAGCTTGCCGTCCTTGATGTATATCTTGCCGTAGTAGAACTTCCCGCTCTCGGGATCCAGCACCTTGCCACCCACTAACTCGCCTTTCTCGGCTCTCATGCCGCGGATGATGACCAGCCCTACTATCGGCGCGTTGTAGTCCTCACCTTTGCATTGGTCGCACTTCAGGTCCAGGTCCGTGTACATCAGCATCTTGCTGATCTTGCCGTAATACAACCCGTCCTGACCTTTGTAGATCGTCACGATTGACCGCTTCTCGCCCGTCTTATCGTCCACCGTGCGCCAGTCGCCTAAGATAGCGCTCACCTGAGCTTGAACACTCAGCGCCACCAGCGCGAATAATAATACCAAATATTTTCTCATATTCACAAAACCTTTGCGGCCGCAAAGGTACGGAAAAAAAACCATATAACCAAATATTTATTTGCGTAAATGAAAAAAAAGTAGTAATTTTGCCACAGAATTTGAAAATAGGCTATGAAAGAACTGAAATGTCCGCATTGCGGAAACGTGTTTACCGTCGATGAGAGCGATTATGCGGCGCTGCTCAACCAAGTGAAGAACTCCGAGTTTGAACACGAGTTGAGTCGTCGGCTCCATGAGATAGAGCAGAACCAGCAGGCGAAGATGACCGCACAGCTGCAGGCCGAGAAGGTGCAAAACCAACTCCAGCTCCAGCAACTGCAAGCGCAGCTCCAGCAGCAGCAGTCCCAACTCCAACAGGCAGAGCAGCAGAAACAGCTGGCGGTGATGGAGGTACGCCAGAAAGCGACCGAGTCGTACATGCGTCTTGATGCCCAGCTGAAAGCGGCGCTGGAGCAGGTGCAGTATTACAAGGACCTCAAGCTCCGTCAGTCCACGAAGATGGTCGGAGAGACGCTCGAGATACACTGCTCCACGCTCTTCAACCAGCTGCTGCGCCCCATCATGCCCAATGCCTATTTCGAGAAAGACAACGAGGTCGTCGGCGGCACGAAGGGTGATTTTGTTTTCCGCGACAAGAGTGACGACGGCATCGAGTACGTCTCCATCATGTTTGAGATGAAGAACGAGAACGACGACACCGCGTCGAAGCATAAGAACGAAGACTTCCTCGCGAAACTCGACTCCGACCGCAAGAAGAAAAACTGCGAGTACGCCGTGCTCGTGTCGATGCTCGAGCCCGAGAGCGAACTGTACAACGGCGGCATCGTCGATATGAGTCACCGCTTCGAGAAGATGTACGTTATCCGCCCGCAGTTCTTCATCCCCCTCATCACGCTCCTCTGTCAGGCCAACAAGAAGAGCCTCGACACCCGCCGCGAGTTGGCGCAGGTCAAGGAGCAGCAGGTCGATGTGACGGATTTCGAAGATAAGTTAGCGGCATTCCAGGACGCTTTCGGCAAGCATGTGCTCAGCGCCCATAAGAACTACGAGGAGGCCATCAAGCAGATCGACACATCCATCCGCAACCTCGAGAAAGTGAAGGAAGCGCTCACCACCTCGGCGAACCAACTGCGCCTGGCCAACAACAACGCCATGGACCTCTCGGTCAAGAAACTCACCTACGGCAACCCGACGATGAAAGCCCTATTCGACGAGGCGAAACAAAAAAAAGAGGAGAACTAAACCTCCTCTTTTTTCTTGTGCATATGTCTTACTGACTATCGAATATTTTCAGCAACGGTTTTATCGGGAATGACATAGTAACTCCACGCTCTCACGTTCGTACTGGCGATCTACTAAGACAAGCAGCATCGGCACTTGCGTCCACGTGTTCGCTTTGGGAGCGACATCGACACGATAAGAGAACGTCAGCTTTGAACCATCATCAGTCAGGCTCTCTGCATGTAGTTCGGTGCTATGGTTCGTCTCCGGCAGTACTACGGCTATCGCGAACTGCGTCTCGAAATCAACAGGCGTCGGTTGTCCGTTCTTGCCCATAAAGGCAGCCATGCCGAAATAGCGTTCAAACTCTTCCTGCGAACCAATCTTTGCCGGAATAGGAGCGGTTACATCGTTCCGCACGAAGTAATTGTGCGCAACTTCATACGGGATATCTTTCTTTTGTCCACATGCCGCGAATAGCATCGCAGCGATTGCAAAGGTGATTAGTTTTCTCATTGTTGTTTCTTTTTTCGGGGCCGCGGAGCCTTGATCGGTTTGGCGGTAGGTTTGACGGCTTCGATTTGTTGAGACATAAATGGTTCGTGGAGTACATAGTGCTTGTAGCACGAGAGACCGAGTGTGGTGAGCGGCAAAGCGATGATCATCCCGATGACACCCATCAGAGCACCCCAGAAACTAAGGCTGAGCAGGATAGCAGCAGGTCCGAGACCAGTCACTTTACCCATAATCTTCGGTGTGAGATACATATCTTGGAACGTCTGCACAATAATGAATACGATTGCCATCAGCAGCAGCGTCAGCCATACCGGCTGCCCAGTCTGCGCCGATTGTACCAGACAGAGCAATATACACGGAGGGATACCGAGCGCTTGCATATACGGCACCAGATTGAGCACACCGATAATCAGTCCCATAACGAATCCCATAGGCATTCCGATGAGCGTAAAACCTATTGCGAAAAGGATGCCGACACAGAGCGCTACCAGTCCTTGGCCGCGGAAATACGCGTTCATATTCACGCTCATCTCATGCACGAGCGTCGTGATCTGCGTATAGTATTTCTTCGGCACATACTTTCGCCAATTGGCGCGGATGGACGGAAAAGCCAGCATCAGAAAGATGAGGTACATTAAACCGATGAAGATGACTACTAACTCGCTCAACCAACTCAGTCCGCCAGTGATCCATCCGCCTACTTTGGGCAGTAGGTTCTTGATGGCGTCACGCACCTCTGGATAGGACAACATCGATTCCAAGTTCAGCCCGTCAAGCGTAGAATGAATCTTCTCTTGCTGTTCGGGCGTGAAGTACTTATCCGCATCAAAATGCGCGAAATATTGTTCCACAGCCACCGCCGCAGACTTTACCTCTTTACCCATCGCAGGGATGATGAGATACACCGCCAGCGAAAGCAGGCCGACGAACAAAATGAGCGTGATAGCCACCGATAAACCGCGGAACTTCACACGGCATTTATGCTGTATGAAGCCCACCAGCGGATCAAGCAGCCACGCTAGCAAAAAACTTACAAAGAACGGCAGTAATACGCCGTAGAGACGAGATAACATATTTATTCCTATTTATTTTGATGCAAACTAATTCCTGCTGTAATTATTTTATCGTCTTTTGGTATGCCAGGCGTTCGTCGCCGGAAAGTAAATAAATGATTCCGCAGTAGGTAAATCCGTGCTTGAGGATGTTATGCTGCATGATATGATTGTCACGATGGGTATCTACGCGAAGCGTATGAGTCCGTTCAAAAGCCCATTTGAGCACGCTATCCCATATGCCATGTACATCCGGCCAACTTGCCAAACGATGAATGACATAGTACGGTTCATTATTCAGCCATGCACCATCGTAGATTTTCTCATAAGTCGGTTCCGGCGCAGGCAGGAAAGCAAAGTATGCCACAATCCGTCTGTCATCCATGACCACAAAGCCACCGTCACGAGCGATGTCCGCTTGGATAACCTGCTCCGACGGATAACCGTTTATCCATTGGTTCACATTGCCCGAAGCGTGCATCATCTCCCGCGCCGCATCTATTACCGGCATGATAGCAGGGATATCGTCATATGTCGCATGTCGGATGGTCATGTTTCATTTGCGTCGTTCACGGCGCAAAGGTACAAAAAAAATCCCACATACGCAAGTTATTACACAAAAAAAGAGGTGATTTCCGAAGAAACCACCTCTTGTGCGCAGGATGAGACTCGAACTCACACGATCTTGCGACCACTACCCCCTCAAAGTAG
>JAEEGL017341394.1_pt1 | contig 26337 bp, 30 predicted proteins | sample 9134231 | NCBI WGS metagenome assembly JAEEGL01 (sample SAMN16246548, study PRJNA631951) | gut metagenome | biome: gut microbiome; feature: rumen; material: fiber-attached | host: Bos | place: Iran: Karaj | collected 2018-10
AAAGAATAAAAAAACTAGGTAGTAATACCTAGTATTTTTTAAATGGTCGAGAAGACAGGATTTGAACCTGCGACCCCCACGTCCCAAGCGTGATGCACTACCAAACTGTGCTACTTCTCGAAAACACTATATAACATTTTATACCAATTATGCCAATATCGCAACTATTTTTTGCTTTTTCGTTTTAAAAAATGGTACGCCCAAAGGGATTCGAACCCCCAACCTTTAGATCCGTAGTCTAACGCTCTATCCAGTTGAGCTATGGGCGCATAAACTTAAAAAGCAATATAATTATAGTATAAAAGGCCCAAAAAATCAATAAAAAACAAATTACTAGTTCAATTCTAAATTAAATTATGATAAAATTATAATACGGAGGATGTAGTAAGATGTCTAGAACAACTTTTATGTTAATAGCTATTGGTTACTATATTATTTCAATGGTTGTCATTGGAGTTGTTTTGTTTTTAATTAATCATAAGATTAGAAAAAAGTACCTAGCCCAAATAGCTGAATTAGAAAGAGAAAAGAATTTAATAATATCTGCATCCATTTTAACCGAATTAAATAAAGTTGAAGCATTAATTAATAATGATGATTTAAGAGCACAATATGATGGTTGGAAGGAACGTTTTAATAATATCAAAGAAAAAGATATGCCTAAAATTACTGATATGCTTAATGACGTTCAACTTCATTATGATGAGGGAGATTTCAAATTACTACGCGATGGTTTAACTAATACAGAATTAGAATTAAATTACTTAAAAACAAAGTCAGATTTCTTATTAAGTGAAATAAGAGAAATTACTTTAAGTGAACAAAAAAATCGTGAAAAGATTACGTTGTTAAAAGCTGAATATAGAGCTGTTGTAACTGAATATAACGAAAATATTGAAGACTTTGCTAAGGTTCAAAAACCAATTGAACTTCAATTTGAGAATGTTGATAAATTATTTGCTAATTTTGAAAATGCGATGGATAAGAATGCCTATACTGAAGTAGGTAAAATAGTAAAGGCTATTGATGGTATTGTATCTAATTTAAAAATTGTTATTAAAGAAACTAAAACCATTGTTCAATACGGTGAAATCTTAATTCCTAAGAAGATTGAGGATATATCACGGATTGCTAAAGCTTTAACTAATGATGGATATAATATAGAGTATTTGAATATTGATTATAATATTAATGAGACTAATAAGAAAATTGCCAGTATTTTCCAAAGACTTAACATGCTTGATGTTGAAGATTCGGTTTTTGAACTTAAGACTATGTTAGATTATTATGATTCATTATATAGTGATTTTGATAAGGAAAAATTAGGTAGAAGATTATTTGAAGAATATTCAAAATCTATATTAATTAAACATGCTAAATTAGAGCGTAATAGTAATCTTTTATATAGCAAAATTGATGAGATCAAGTATAGTTATGATTTAAATGATGAAGACATTGCTGTTATTATTGATATTAAAGATGAATTAATGGATATTAATAATAGTTATGAAAGCGTTATGAATATGTATCGTAATAAAACTCTAGCTTATTCTAAATTAAGTCGAGAAATGGAAGCTATAAATGTTAAGCTAGCTAATACGGAAAAGAAACTTATTCAAACAATTCGCAGTATTGAAAAATTAAATGATGACGAAAAACGTGCTCATAGTCAGTTAGTAGAAATCAAAAATATTTTAGCCGAATCTAAAGATTTATTATATTCATATAAATTACCAGTTGTTCCTAAAAAATATTACATTGAATTAGCAGAGGCCACTGATGCGGTTGATTTGATGGTTAAGGAACTTGAAAAGAAACCAATATCGATCAGTTTGTTAAATATGCGGGTAGAAAATGCTAGTGATTTAGTTTCTAAAGTATTTCATACAATAAAAACAACTACCAATGAGGCTAAAAGAGCTGAGATGGCTATTGTATATGGTAATCGTTATCGAACAGTTAATCATGATGTAGATTTTGGTTTAACCAAAGCCGAAGATGCTTTTGCTAAAGGAAATTATCGTTTGAGTTTTGATCAAGCAATCAGAACTATTGATATTGTTGAAAAGGGTATTTCCCAAAAATTATTAGATCAATATAAGGATTAAAAAATGATTTATTTAGACTACAGTGCAACAACCCCTGTATCATCCGAAGTATTAGATACCATGAATAAAGTTACAAAAGAATTTATTGGTAATGCTAATTCTTTGAATGGATTAGGGATTAAATCTAAAGAATTATTAGAATCAGCAACTAAACAAATTGCTGATCTTTTTGGTATCAAAGAAAGTGAAATAACGTATACATCATCTTCGACTGAAAGCAATAATATGGCATTAATTGGTGCAGCATTAAACCGCTATAAAAGGGGTAAACATATCATTGTTTCAAAATTAGAACATCCTTCTATTTATGCCATTTGTGACTATTTAAATAGTATTGGCTTTGAAATTAGTTACGTTAAGAATGATGAAGAGGGTTTAATTGATTTTGAGGATTTAAAATCATTGATTAGAAAAGATACTACTTTAGTTAGTATTTGTGCTGTTAATAGTGAACTTGGTGTTAGACAACCACTTAAAATGATTAGACAAATGATTAATAAGATTAATCCGGAAGTTATTTTTCATAGTGATATGACGCAGGCAGTTGGAAAGATACCAGTTAGTCTTCATGATGTTGATTTAGCTAGTATATCCTCACATAAAATTTATGGTCCGAAGGGAATTGCAATGTTATATAAAAACGATAGTGTTAATTTAACACCATTAATATATGGATCTGGTAAATCAAATGAACTTAAGCCGGGTACTCCAGCACTGCCATTAATCGCTGGCTTTTCTAAAGCTTTAAGATTAATTTGTAACGAAATAGATAATAAAGAAAAATATTTGAATCTATTAAATGATAAAATCTGTAATGAATTAAAAAAGTATTCAGATATTAAAATTAATAAAACTAAACATAGTATACCGCATATTTTGAATATTTCCCTTATGAATATCAAACCGGAAACTTTCATCCATGCTATGGATGAAAAAGAAATTTATTTATCAACAAATACAGCCTGTTCATCAGGCAATATTTCAAATGCTGTAATGGCGGTTTATAAAGATGAAGAAAGAGCCCGTCATACAATTAGAATTAGTCTTTCATCATTAACTACCAGTAGCGAAATAAGTAAATTTTTAGATGCATTTTCCGAAATTTATGATAAACTAAATAAATTGACGGAAAGGTAGTATATCATGGAAAAAGTTATTATTATAAAATATGGTGAACTTTCTACCAAAAGTGATAATATTAATTTCTTTTTAAAAACCCTAAAAGATAATATTGATAAAAAATTATCTAATATTAATCATGAAATAAAATATGATTATGGCCGAATGATTATCTATACCCAAGATATTGAGATGGTTTTGGATAAGCTAAAAGAAGTATTTGGTATTCATGAGATAGCAGTGGGTTATATTATTGATAATAAGGATTTAAATAGTATTAAAAAAGATATATTATCTTTGATAAAGAATCAAGAATTTAAGACGTTTAGAGTTACAGTTAAAAGAAGTGATAAGAAGTATCCTGGTACGAGCACAGAAATAGCTGGTGATATTGGTGGCTTCATTTTAAAAAACTTGCCCAATATTAAAGTTGATATTCATAAGGCTGATTTAAATATTTTTGTAGAAATTAGAACAAATGAAGTTCTAATATACTTTGATTTTGAAAGAGCATTAGGTGGTTATCCGGTATCTACATTGGGAAAAGGTTTATTAATGTTAAGTGGGGGAATAGATTCACCAGTAGCTGGATATCTAGCAATTAAAAGAGGCGTTCGTATCGAAGCTATTTATTTTGATTCACCTCCGCATACTAGCCCTATGGCCCTTAAGAAAGTTAAAGACTTAGCTCGGGTATTAACTAAATATAATGGGGATATTAAATTGCATGTTATCAATTTTACCAAGATTCAAGAAGAGATTATTAAGAATATTCCTAATTATTATTTAATAACCATTATGCGTCGCATGATGTACCAAATAAGTGCTTTAGTTGCGGGTAATATTAATGCTCATGTACTTATTAATGGTGAAAGTATTGGTCAAGTAGCTAGTCAAACTTTAAAAAGTATGCAAGTGATAAATGAAGCTATTAGAATGCCCGTTATTAGACCGGTATGTACATATGATAAATTAGAAATAATTGATGTAGCTAAAAAAATAGGTACTTATGAAATATCTATTGAACCATATGAGGACTGTTGTACTATTTTTGTACCAAAACATCCGGTTATTCATCCAGATCTTAAGTTAGTTCATGAATATGAATCATTAGTTGATTTTAAATCCTTGATGTTTGAAGCTATAAAAAACAAACAAACCATTGTTATTAGTGAACATGAGGATAATTCTTACCAAGATTTGTTATAAAAATAGTCTTTAACAACATACTAATAATATGATAGCAAAGAAAGAGTTACCATATTATCAAGATAATTTAGTTAAGGCTTTCGAGAACCAATTTCCCAAGTATTCCCGAACGAAGATTTTTAATCAATGGGAAAGATTTACTAAAACTAATCAAAATAATCAAAAAGGTAACATAAAAAGATAGTCAAACTATCTTTTTTTTTGTATAATTATCTCGAGGTGTTATATGAAAATATTATCAGTAAATGCAGGTAGTTCATCACTGAAATTCCAAGTATATGAGATGCCTGAAGAAAAAGTATTAATAAATGGTTATATTGAAAGAATCGGTGAAGAGGATAGTTTTTGGACTATTAAAATTAATGGCGAAAAAATTAAAAGTGCTCGTCATTTAAAAAATCATGAAGAAGCCGTTGAAGTTTTAAAGGAAGAATTAATTAATCACAAGATAGTTGATTCATTAGAAGAAATATCTGGTGTAGGTCATCGTGTACTTCATGGTGGTGAAAAATATTCTGAACCAACGGTTATCGATGAAACCGTAATTAAAGATATTGAGGACTTAACGAAATTAGGACCTCTTCATCATCCTGGAAATTTAGCGGGTATTAGAGCTATGATGGAAGCATTACCTAATGTTAAACATGTTGCAGTTTTTGATACTGCTTTTCATCAAACAATGCCAATGAGAAATTTCTTATATCCAGTACCATATGAATGGTATAAGGAATATGGTGTAAGAAAGTATGGGTTCCATGGAACATCTCATCAATATATTACAACTGTAATGCAAAAGAAATTAAATAAAAAAGATGTTAATTTAATTATATGCCATATTGGCTCTGGTGCCTCTGTGGCTTGCGTAAAAAATGGTAAGGGTTATGACACTACTATGGGAATTACACCGCTTGATGGTCTAATGATGGGTACTCGTTCAGGTGCTATTGATCCATCAATTATCAAATATGTAATGGATGAATCAGGTAAGTCAATTGATGAAATTACTAATGATTTAAATAAGAAGAGTGGTTTCTTAGGTGTTGCTGGAGCAGCTGATTGTCGTGATATTGAAAACCTTGCTGCTGAAGGAAATGAAAGAGCAATATTAGCTTTAGAAATGTATGCTGATCGTATTGCTAAGTATATAGCTAGTTATTATTTAGAACTTGAGGGTAAAGTAGATGCTATTATCTTTACAGCTGGTGTCTTTGAAAATGGACCTGAAAGAAGAGAAGATGTTATGAAATTATTAGCACCATTAGGTGTTACAATTGATTCTCAAGCAAATTATGATATTGCATCTTACCGTTCATATAGAGAAGGTATTATTAGTGGAAAAGATTCTAAGATTGTTTGTGAAGTAGTACCTACTGACGAAGAATTAATGATTGCTAAAGATGCTTATGAATTTGCCAAATAGAAAGGAATAATATGGCGAAGAATGAATTATTTAAACAAATATTTAGATTAATTAAGAAATATGATGAGATAGTTATAGCTCGCCATGTTGGACCTGATCCTGACGCTGTTGCCAGTCAGATTGCTTTACGTGATTCAATAAGATCGACGTTTCCTGAAAAGAGGGTATATGCTGTTGGTGCTGGTGTTAGTCGATTTAAATATTTAGGTTATTTAGATCATCCGGATTATAATTCGCTAACTAATACGTTATTAATTGTTTTGGATGTGCCAAATTTCTTTCGGGTTGATGGCATTGAAAATTTAACTTATAAAGATATTCTGAAAATAGATCATCATCCAAAAGAGGATATTATAGGTACAGTTGATTTTACTTCATCAGATTATTCCTCAACTGCAGAAATGGTTGCCGAGCTATTATTTAATACTAAGTTAATAATGAATTATGATATTGCTGCTAAATTATATGTCGGTATTATTTCTGATAGTGAGCGCTTCTTATTTAGAAATACCCAAGTACATACTTTTGAAGTAGCTTTAAAACTAATCAAAGATTATAATTTGGATTTTGTTAAATTGTATGATCCATTATATGAAAAAAGCTTTAATGAATGTAAATTAGAGGCTTATATTACCAACAATTTAACATTAACGGATAATGGTTTAGGATATATCGTTTTAGATTCTAATAAACTTGAGGAACTTAATATTGATTCAACCGTTCCTTCAACTATTATTAATCATTATAATTTCATCAAAGAACTTTATGTATGGTGTTTTATTACCTATGATGAAAAGAATGAAGTATATAAAGTTAATATTCGTTCTAAAGGCCCTGTTATTAATGAAATAGCAGGTAAATATAACGGTGGTGGTCATAAATACGCTTCGGGAGCACGTGTTTATTCAAACGAAGAAATTGACCGTTTAGTAAATGATTTAGATAAATTATGTGCCGATTATTTGAAAGAGCAAAAAAATGAAGATAAATAGCATTTCACAAAAAAGTGGAAATAAATATTTAGTAGTAATTGATAATGAAAAATACATGTTATATGATGATGTCATTTTAAAATATGGTTTATATAATAAAAAAGATATTGATGATAAATTACTTAAAGATATCAAGGATGATCAAAATTATTATACCGCCTATTATAAAATGATATCTTTTTTAAGTTATAAGATGCGCACAGAACAAGAAGTACGCAACAAACTAAGAAGTTATCATTTGGGAAATAGTTTGATCAATCAAATAATAACTAAATTAAAAGAGGATAATTATTTAAACGAACAAAGATATTTACAAAGTTATTTTCATGATCAAATTAATTTATCCTTAAAAGGACCATTGAAAATCATGGCCGAATTGAAAAAAATAGGTTATAATGAAGATGAAATAAATGATATGATTGATAACATTGACAAGAATGTTTGGTTACAGAGAATAAATAAAGTTGTTCAAAAAAAACAAAAAGCCAATCATAATTTATCTTGTAAAATGTTTAATATTAAAATAATTAGTGAATTAAAAGGCTTAGGTTATAGTGATTCATTAATTAATGAAGTAGGGTATATTAATTTTGATGATGTGGATATTAAAAAGAAAATGTATGACAAATATCTACGAATGTATCAAAAAAAATATTCTCCAGAAAAATTAGATAAAGTAATTAAACAGAAAATGTATCAGTTAGGATTTGAAGAATAATAAAGTAGGTGAAGTTTTTGAATAATTATACGATTACCTAGAAGACAACTGGTGTTAACTCTATAGTTAAAAGTATTTCTCCAACAAGAATTATTATTACAATTTTTTTGCCATTATCGAGTGTAATATTATTTCTAGTATATAAAAAAATCAATAATAAATAAGTTATTATATGTATCTTTTTTTAATGATATAATTATAACAAGAAAGGCGGTAAGAAATGGACTGGTGTTCAAATAGTGATGTATTAAGAGCATTATATATCCTAAAACAAGTATTCCAATTTATTATTATTTCCATACCAGTTATATTAACCATTGTTATTATGGTTGATCTTGGTAAAGCTATCTTATCTTCGGATGATGACATCTCTAAGATAATTTCTTCATGCCTAAAAAAATTAATTATAGCGGTTTTAGTCTACTTTTTACCATCGATAATTATTTCTTTCTTAAACTTAACTATTGGTGATTTGTTTGATTCTAGTTTATTATGCTTAGATGAAGCTACTATTACCAATATCGAGTATTATAAAGCCAAAGAACAAGCTGAAGAAAAGGCTGAAATAGATAAATTGCGTAAAGAAACTGAAAAACAGACTTTAATACAAAAACTGACTGAAAAAGCAAAACTATTAACTGAATATGAAAAGGGTAATCCTAGCGATGTTTTAAATAATGTTAGTAAAACCTTTGTGCCATATATAAACGGTGTTCAACGAACTGTTGGTGAAGGTGAATGCATGTCATGGGAAGATAATTGTTTTTGTCCAACAAAATCCAATGCTAAAGGCTTTCAGTTTATTATGCAGGATGAAAAGTCTCGTTACTTTGCTGCGACTACCTTAGATGCCGAACTTGTTAATGTCAAAGTAAACTGTTCTGATGGCACTGTTTTAAGGGCTAAAGTTTTAAAGACCGTTGAAGATAATTTTAGACAAGCATTTGAGAATGTTTGTAAATTAAGAACAACAGGTATTAATGGATTTAAAATCAATGCTACAACATCCAATGGTTCTCATGTTGCGCGTACTAAATCTGATCGAACAGTATGTAGTCCTCATGCTTATGCAATAGCTATCGATTTTAATAATGGATTACCTGTGACAGTGGATGGGGTAGAGTATCAACCATTTACTAATCAAGGAGCTGCTACTAAACAAGAATATATGCGTTTTGTTAAAGCATTGGGAAAAGAAGAAGATTCCCGAAATGTTAATTATATAATGTGGAAATATGCTTTTGAACCTGCTGGTTTTGAATGGGGTGGCGAATGGCACGATGCCTCATTTGATCCTATGCATTTTGAAGTTAAATAAAAAGAGGTTACAATGAAAAAAATTTTGTTATTAGTGGCTTTTTCCTTATTATTTACTGGTTGTAGTGCTAAATATGAAGTGTTTTTTGATGAGAATATCGTATCTGAGAGTATTAATATCGTCTTAGATGGTGATATTAATATAACAGGTAAAAACACTAGTGAGGATACCTTTTATATAGAAGATGAATTATTAAATTATGATAATTATTTATTAAAAGGTGCTAAAACTTATTATCAAAAAACCATTAATGTTAAAGATAATAAGTCATATGTTTTATTAAAAGGTCAATATCATTATGATCAAATTCAGAGTGAATATAACGCCAATGCTTGTTTTAAAGACGTTTATGTTAATAATAATGACCAATATGTTTATATATCACTAAAAGACTTTGTTTGTGAATTAAATGCCCCAATTGACTTAGAAATATCATCAGTATATATAATAAAAGATAATAATGCTGAAAGTTATGAAAATGGGGTATATAAATGGCGATTAGATGATCTTAAGGATAATAATGACGTTGAATTATTTATCCTAAAAGAAAAAGCCGATATTAAAACAGATAACTCATTAATGGGTAGTCCAGTAATAAAAGTAATTGTTATATCATTATTAATATTAACTGGTATAATCATCTTTATTGCATACAAAAAGAATTCTAATAAATAGAATTCTTTTTTAATTAACTATTCAAAGCCGTTGATAATGCGTTAGTAACATAGTTGTTAAATTCCGTATTTAATTTTGAATCATTAATACTCATACCAAGTTCTTGGCGATAATGTTGCATTGCATTAATACCAACAGATGCATTTTCGTTCATTTCTTTATTTACTAATGCTTCAACTATCTTATCTTTAACGCTATCTAAACTAGCTTTTTCATAAGATTTAGTACGTAGAATAATATGATAACCAAACGCAGATTTAACAACTTTAGTATAGTAAGCGCCATCTTTAATAGAATATGCTGCATCAACTAATTCTTGATAAGAAGAACCAAGAGTATCAGTATTGATTCTGCCTAATGAACCACCTTTATTTTTGGTGGTGTCATCTTCAGAATACTTCTTAGCAAGTTCACTGAACTTGTTAACCAATTCAGTTGATTTAGTGTTTTTTAATTCTTGAATGACAGTATTAGCAGTACTTAATGCTTTTGATTCAGCTGATGTTTTTTCTGCATCGGTCATATTATCTGTAACATCCGGTACAATTAAAATATGGCTTATTTCAATATCTTCTTTTATTTCTTTTTTATAATAGTCTTCGATATCTTTATCAGAAAGATTTTCTTTGATATATTCTTCTGTTGCATATTGTTCATAATATGATAATGTTAAATATTCTTTATAGTCCTCAACAGAAGTAAATCCTAAATATTGTTGAAGATCAGTTAAGAACTCAGCTTCACTTGAATAACCTGACATCAATGAACTTAGATACGCCTCAGCTTTTTCTTTTGCTGTTTTTTCATAATCAGGGAATTTAATATTTAAAACTTGAGTATCAATCATTTTAACTAATGTTGATAAACCATATTGTTCTTTAATTTGATTATAGAAATCATCAACGCTAATCATTTGACCATTGTTGAAACTTACAATTGCTTCCTGTCCGTTTTCAAGTTTAGGAACTTGACCACAAGCTGATATTAAAAAAACCATTAATAATAAACCAAATATTCTTTTTTTCATTATTACCTCCATAACAATTATTATAGCAATTACCATTCTAAAATACAAATAAAAACATGCACAACTTACTAATTCTTGCATTTAATATTATGAAAAGACAAAAAGGAGGAATTAAAAATGAATAATTGTTCTAATGGACTAGGTGCTGCAATCATCTTAGTACTATTTATTTTATTAATCATCATTGTCGGAGCATACATATAGGAGAGTAGTTATGTGTTGTGATAAAAAAGAAAGAAGAAATAATTTTCCTGGATGTTTATCCAATTATTTCTTCATCGTTTTAATACTTTATATATTACTTGCCATTGTATTAGATGGTAGAATTTAAAAAAGAGAATTACTTCTCTTTTTTTATGCATCAACACCAGCTTCTTTAAAAATGATATCTTTATCATATCTTAAAACATAATTAGTATATTCATCATATAGTTTTTGATAGTTTTTATTATATTCAGTAGTCATTTTACTAAATGGAACTACTAGATATCCATTACCTGAACTTTTTCGGTAAGAATATAATAAATCACCGCCAAGATTATCAATTTTTATCTCTTTGGTTCCATCTTCATAGACTGTTTTGGTAATGGTCATGTTTACTAACATACCAATTGTTCCAACATAAGGATGATATTTATAATTACCATTATTTAACTTAATATCATTTAGAGCAATTTGGTTAGATAAGAAATTGCCTAATGAATAAAAGACTAAAGCACCATTTTCTAATCTTTCATATGGTTGTACACAGTGTGAATAAGTACCAAGAATTAAATCTACACCTAATGAATCAAGATAACGAGCTATTTTCTTATTAGCATCAGTTGGTACAAAGGAATATTCAGGTGATGATTTATGCCAATGCATGGCGACGATTAAAACATCAACTTTATCACGAAGAGCCGTTACTTCCTCTTTAACTCTTTCTTCATCATAAATATCTACTAAGTATTTATTTCCTGATAAATGACCATCTAAGCCATTTAAATAATTAGTGTAATTTAAGAAACCATAAGTTATTCCGTTTACTTCACTAATGTTATAATGATTTTCCATCGTTTCATCTTCATTAAAACCATCGAATGTTACATTTTGTTCTTTCCAGTAATTATATGAATTAACAATACAATTTTTGGCATGTCCTCGACAATCAGCACTATGGTTAGAGGCAAGGGATACTAAATTAAAACCTAAGTTAATCATTGCATCACCAAATTCAGATGGCGTATTAAAAGCAGAAGCTGATCCTGAGAATGTATATTCTTTACCACCAAAGACACTTTCCTGATTATAGTATGCTATATCATATTGTGGAATAATATCTTCGACTAATCTAAATATATAATTAAAATCATAACTATCAGTTTGACTATTATAGCCCTCTCTTAAGATAGGGGAATGAACTAAAGTATCACCGGTAGCAACTAAATTAGCTGTGTAGACTTTAGGCCAAACTTCAACTGGTTTTTCTGGTTCATTAGGTTTAGCTTGTTCATTACTTTGAAATTTTAAATATACTTTATAACCAAAAAAGGCTATGACTAATACTAATATTAAACAAAAAAATAGTTTAACTCTTTTCTTTATTTTTCTTTTACTCATATTTTATCCTACTAGAAGTTTATGAACTTCCTCTAAAGTTTTTTCGTGTTTTGCATGAGCATGATGAATAATATGCATATGAACATGCTTAATAACTTGTTCATCACCATAATTAAATAATATTGAGGCACCATCATAACCGAGTTTTTCATTAACTAATTTAATCATTTTCTCAGCAATTTGATACATATAATGTAACGTATCTTTAGGTACATCAAACACCGTTGTGTAATGTTCTTTAGGTATAATTAATAAGTGACCATCACATATAGGGTTAATATCTAGAATAACGGCCAAAATATCATCCTCATAAACAACTTTACTATTTTTTAAATCTTTTGTTATTGCACAAAATAAACAATCCATACTATCACTCCTACGAATTATTATAACATACTAGTCAAACCAAACACTACTCATATTAACGCTTTCACTTGATGGACGAGGGTTAGGCATATCAATTTTAACCAATAAAGGTAACTTAAATGCTGAACCAAAGGCCATACAATGACCTGGTAAAGCCGTTTTAATATTAGCAATAACATCCGCAGTAATACCTGGTATTGATTTTTCAACAAAGGCAATATCATTTGGATGGGTTATTTTAAATAATAAATAATTAGAACATTGAGATAAACAAGTTTCAGATAATTCACAAGGTCTTTGTGATATTAAACCAAGAAGAACACCATATTTACGTCCTTCTTTAGATATTCTTTCAAAGATATTATAACCAATAATATCTATATCACTATCTTTTTGAACATAACGGTGAGCTTCTTCTAGGAAAAGATTAAATGGAGTAGCACCTTTAACTTCAGCTTCTTTAGCGTAATTAAAGAATAATTTAGCAAATATTTTTACAACTGATTTAGCCATCCGGTCATCAAAAGAACTAATATTAAAGTTAATTATTTGAGCTTTCTTTCCATTATGGGTTAAGAATAGGTTATTTATATAAGTTTCTTTATCAATATAATCTTCAACATTAAATAATTTGCCATACTCACTTTTAATTAAGGCATTTAATCTAACCATTAGAATATTTGCTTGATCAAAAATTTTCTCACTTTTCCAAATACCTTCTTCGATAAGGGCAAAGTCTAGAGCATCACGGAAGTTTTCTAAAGTATATTTATAACTTCCGTCTGGAGTACTAGCACTAACTTCATCAGTAAAATAACTCTTAATAAAGTTTGATACTAACTCCATGGCATTCATTTTACCGTTTTCATCAACTAATAAACATTGTCTAAAAGTACGATTATAACCAGGTTGGCTAATAATCGTTTCAAGATTTAAACTTTGGGTATAAAACTTTGATAAAATACCCGTTACTTGATCTCTAATTTGAGCTGCAGGTCTACCACTTAACAAAATATCACTAATAGCATTAGCTATAATACTATTTTTATACTTACTTACTTCTTCTTCCGGTCTTACGAACAAATCAACATTACGTAATGTTTTTTCAATTATAGGCATTTGATTTGCACTAGTTACATTTAATAGTAGGGCATAATCATCGGCATTTAGTAGCCAAGGAGGAATAGAAATAATGTTATTATCTATTTTTTCATTTGTACCATAAGCCTTAAATGCATATGTACCGGATTCATTTAAATATTCAAAAGCATCATGGTATTCACCATAAGCATCAAAAATAACGATGTTCATTTTATCAGAAATGTTTTGATGTTGCATAAGATTTTGCATGATACTGGCAAATGAACAAGATTTACCTGAACCCGTATTACCAAAGATGGCTAAATGGGAAGAAAATAATCCATTTAAATCAGCATTAATTTTAACATTATCAAAATAGGGACTCATTCCCAAGAATAAAGTATTATTTGGTTCAGATTCATTACCAATTATTTTACTAATATATTGGACGTCAATTAAATTGACTGTAGCAGATAGGGCAGGTTTCTTAGCATAACCAAAGGTAAAGTTGTTATTTTTATATTCACCTAATAATTTAATCTGACAAGTTGTTTTATGAATAACATTTATTTCACCAATAAAACTGTTATTAACATCTTGGATAATAACATAGGCATTTAATAAACTAGTGGTCTTTTGGGGATCAATAGTTAGATTTAAATAAATATCATCATCAATTATTTTTTCAATAGTACCTATCACTTCAATCACACCCTATGATATAAGTATAACAAATAATTAAGAAAAAGTCAGTGAACTTTTTATCATTTTTAGCATAAATTAGTATGAAAGGATGATAAAATGACTAGTTATCGAGAAATCGTTACCAAAGCAATCATTGGTAAGAGTAAAAAAACAATTAAAACTGAATATGAATTTACTTGTAATGAAACTCCCAATACCATTTTAGGATGTTGGATTATTAACAATAAATTTAAAGGTTCCATTAATGATGGTATTGCGAATATAAATGGTTCATTTGATATCAATGTATGGTATTCATATGATAATGATACTAAAACTGGTGTATACACGCAAAACGTATCTTATAATGATACAATCAAATTAAATATTAATAATTTAACGGGTAATGAAGAGGTAATTGTTAAATGCTTAAAACAACCAAATGTGACGGATGTTAATATTGAAAAAGAGATAGTTAAATTAAATGTAGTTAAAGATTTTGGTGTCGAAGTAGTAGGCAATACAACGGTTAAAGTGGCCGCAATGGATGAAGAAAATGATTATGACGAAGTGTTTGATTCGCCAGATGAAGAAGAATTAAATATTAATAATGATAATATTAATGAAGAATATATAAGTGTCAACAAATAATGGTTGACACTTATTGATTTATTGTGGTACACTAGGTAGTAGTTTGAAGGAGGAAATATGGCTGTTAAATTAAGATTAAAAAGAATGGGTGGAAAACAAAAACCATTTTATCGTATCGTAGCTGCTGATTCACGTTTCCCAAGAGATGGACGTTTTATTGAATCAGTTGGTACTTATGATCCAATCAAGGGTCGTGAAGTTGTTACTATTGATGAAGCTAAAGTATTAGGATGGTTAAATAACGGTGCTGAACCTACAGATACTGTTAGAAATATTTTATCTCGTCAAGGTATCATGAAAAAATATGCTGAAAGCAAAAAGACTACTAAAGCTAAAGCAACAAAGAAAACTAAAAAGGATTAGTAATGAGCATTACAGAATATACTGAATTTTTGGTAAAAAGTATCGTTAAGAATCCCGATATGGTTAAAGTCCAACTTTTCGAAAGCGATGAAGAAAGTCCAATTATTGAAATTATTGTACATGAAGATGATAAGGGCGCTGTAATCGGAAAAGCTGGTAAAAATGCTAGTGCTATTAGAACTTTAGTTCAAGCTTATGCATATTTAAATAAAATGCCAAAAGTTAAAATTAATATTGATTCATTTTAAAAGGACATCATCGATGTCCTTTTTCTTTTACTTAGTAAATAGTTCTAGAGCTTTCTTAAATTCGTCATCTGACTCAATTGGTGCTAAATATTTTTCGCCGTCTTTTTCCGTTTCTTTTCTAATCATGAAATCTTTAGGATTTTCAATGTTAGCTAAATAAACATAATTATTAATTTCAGCAATTACTGCGTATTTAATATTATCAATTATTATTGTATCTACATCTATCATTTTCTACCTCCATTACTTAATACGTCGATATGTTCAGCAGCTTGCTCCTTTAATAAGTTGTTGTAATTAACTAATGATGCCTCTTGATATTTTAACCATTTTGGAATATCAGCCACTTTTTCATGGGTTTCTTGATGAATAAAATAATAGCCGTTTTTAATTAAGTAATCATTAAAGGTAAAACAATTATCAAATTTATCTTTTAAAGCAGCATTATCGTTTGAAAAGATATTTAAATAATAGATTACTTCATCTATATTAGGGTGACCAGGATTACTTCTATTAACACCCATATCATTATACACTTGATATATACCCATATCTACAGCATATGATGGGAGTTTTAATAGGTCTCTAGCAATATCATCATTATTATAATAAAAATGCTGTGATCCCTTATTACGATGGGCGTTTTGTGATGCAATACCAATGGTATTATTACTATTATTTAAGGCATTATTAATATAATCCACATCATAACGATCATAACTTAATTTTGATATTGAACTAGTAGATTCATTAATCTTCTTTTGTTCCTTAATCATATCAACGGCTATTTCAGCTCCATAAGCGGATACTAAAACACTAACAGTTACGATAAATGTTATAAATGCAAGTTTAATTTTTTCTTTTCTATAAGCTTTTTTTACTGGTTCACCATTTTTACTTCTTTCAATGGCTCTTTTAATATCCTTTGTAGATAAGTATTTAAATAGGTCAATACCGTTATAATTCTTTTTTATTTCTGAAATAACCTGACTTCTTAATTCATCAGCTTTAGTACCAGAATAATAATTATCATCGATAGTTTGTTCTACATTAAGAGCGATTACATCAGCTAATTCATAAAGATCCTCGGTATCTTTAACAGCGTTTCTTTTCGCTTCTTCATTTTCTTGTTCTCTTCTTCGTGCTTCGTCACTATGTTTTTGTACGATTCTAAGTGTTTCATCAACATCTTGTCTAAATTGTTCATTTTCTTTTTGTATTTCAGCATCGGTTAGATATCTTTTGTTTTTAACAACCGCATCATCAGGTACTAAAAGTAAATTTTTTCGAACATCTTGAGTTAAAGTTTTATATTCTTCAAACGTATAAACAACGCGATTTCTTGTGTCATAGAATAAATTCTCTTTAGCCATTTTTGTCACATCCTTTACATTATTCATTATACTATATTTTACATTACTTGTCAATTTTCCTGCTGTCATTGATAAAATTGCGTAAAATCTTTGTTAAGGCTCTTTTTTCAATTCTTGATACATAACTTCGCGAAATATGCATTTCTTTGGCAATTTCTTTTTGAGTTAATTCTTTTTCACCATTTAAACCATAGCGCTTAATAATAATGGTTTTTTCGCGTCCTTTTAGTTTTTGAAGATATTCTTTTAAGGAACTTACATTATCTTTTTGATAAATATACTCAATAATATCTAGTCCTTTATCTTCGATAACATCCATTAAATCAATTTCATTTCCTTCTTTGTCGGTACCGATACTATCTGATAAACTGACATCATTTTGATGACTCTTATTGGCCCGAAAATACATTAGTATTTCATTTTGAATACATCTTGCTGCGTAAGTAGTTATTTTGGTTTGTTTACTATTTTTATAAGTATCAATTCCTTTGATTAAACCAATAGTACCAATTGATATTAAATCATCAGTCATGTTATCGGGAGCATTAAAACCTTTGACAATATGCGCTACTAATCTTAGATTATGTTCTATTAATTTGTTTCTAGCTTCTTGATTACCTTCAAGCATTAATTGAATATATTTATTTTCTTCCTCCTCAGATAAGGGATCTAAAAAGACATTATTGGAATAACTACCAGTAAAATAGAAAATGTTTTTTATGAGATTTATGATATGTAATAACAATTTAATCACCTAATAAAGTATATTTAATTTTTATTTTTAGATTACTTTGTTATAATATTTATATAGGATGTTTTATGAAAAGATTTAATATGATTGACGAAGAATTTGTTTGTGAACATTGTCATCAAAAGGTTAGTAAATTAGAATATACTGCTAGGGATCATTGCCCATATTGTTTATATTCAAAGCATGTTGATATTAATCCTGGTGATCGTTTAAATCCTTGTAAAGGATTATTAAAACCAGTGGATATTGAGAAGTTTAAAGACACATATAAAATTGTTTATCAATGTGAAAAATGTCATGCAAATCATAAAAATATTATGGCTAGTGATGATAGTTTTGATAAAATCATTGAAATATCAAAGAAAAACTAGGATATTTTCCATAAATATAGTATATTTAATACATAGGAAGTTGTATGAATAAGAATAAAGAAATCATTAATTTATGTCCTAACTATTACAAAATCATTAATTTTCATCCAATTGATGATGATAAAATTACGGATAAAATATTTGCTCTTTATAAAGAGTATATTTTTAGTGTGAATATAAATGACGAAGCTTCCGTTAATGAAATTAAAGAACTAGATTATGCTTTAGGTAAATATATTAATGATTATTCATTTCGTCGCGAAGTGCAAAAGGCTATTATGTCTTTTAAAGTTAAAAATGGTACACAAAATATTTTAAAAGCCTTTATTGAAGTTATATTAAAAACTTATGCTAATTATGAAGATTTTACAACCAGAGTTATCTATATTTCCCGTTGGATTTAAAGCATAACAAAACAGTAATAATTAATAATCCTAATGAAGCATAATAATAGATAATTAATACTAAATTATAATTAGGAATGATAATATATGAAGTAATAAAAGTAAGAATACTGATATAACCAAAAGTGAGTATTTTACTATTAAATAATTCATATATTTTTTTATTGGCTAAACTTATCATGATAAATAGATCAAACAACCAGACAGAGGCTAAAAGATTTTCTATATTCTCAATAAAGCCAAAGATTTTAACATTTTTAAGCGCCATATATTCGGGAAAACTATAAACATTTAATAAACTTGGTTTTAAAATCCCAATAATTAAAGTGCAAATAATAATATTTATAAAACAGGTAAACAAATAATTGATAAGATGATTTTTTAATGGAATATTATCTTCGCATAACAAAATATTAGGGGTTGAGGAATAAACACCGAAGATAAAGGCAGCTTTAGCAATTTTTTTAAAAGAATGATTAAACAAAGGAAGGAAATATTGATAATTAAAATGGGGTAATAATACTAAAATGGTTAAAATGATTATAATCAAAGAAACTGGTAACTCCATATTAGTAAGAATATTAAGCGTTCTTTTGCTTTGCATGGCAATGTAAAAACAGATAATCATCGCAGGGATGACAATTAGAATTCTAGGCATTTTTGTTAAAAAGAAATATGAGCAAAAGTTTTCTCCGATTACGATTCCGAGAATAATAATTAAACTTAAATAAAGAAAAAAGATAGTTTTATGAAATAGTGTATTAATTCTTATTTTATTAATTATGAAGATTAAGAATAAACCTAATAAACTACCTAAAAGGGAAGATAATAAACTATCACTGCCAACATAACCAAACATTTTAGAGTAAACTAATCCCAAAAATAGACCGCGAGATACAAAATAGGTTTTAGCTAAATATCTATTCATAGTTTGCCTCGAAAACCAAACCTTTTTTGTTAACTTTAAGGTTGATATTCAAATTAAATTTAGAAATGGTTAAGTCCTTTTTGGTTTGTTTATAGTATTGCCATTTAAAACCAATAGGATCAACTTCTAGCTTATTAAGTTTTTCTAATAAAGATGTCACTTTATCTTTTAGAATAACACTAAAGTCGTTATTAAACTTTAAATATGATTCATCATGTTTTAAATCATTATGTTTTTTATTATTAGTTATTTGGGCTTCACAATCAATTTGAATAGTAATATTTTTCGGAAAAGTAATCATGGTTTTGCTATCATAAATATTAATAGTTAAATCATCATTATCTAGTGATAGATTAGTTTGATTATTTAAAAGAAGATTTAAATAAGCGGATTCTTCATTATTGAGAATTGTAACTAATTTAGTGTCTTTAAAAAGGGCAACTCCATAAGTTTGAATTTGATCATCTTTGATAATAAAAGTGGTTAATAAAGCGTCTTTCCTTTTGTTAATAAATTGTTCTAAAACATCTTCGAATAATCCATTATAACTAATGTTATATAAATAGGGGTTATTTTCGATTTTATTAACAATTTCCTCCCCAATTACAAAATGCTTTTTATTTAAAAAGTCTTTTGCTGATATATCTTTGCACATTACTAGATAAAAGCCATGAATTATTTTAGGGTTTCTTAAAAAATAATCTAATAACAAAGACAGTTTGTCTTCCTGAATGGTTTCACTAATAATTAAGGCTTTTAAATGATAGTAATAGGGTATTTTATTTATAGTTAATGATGCATTATCAAATGCTTCGGTAATTGTATTACCGGTAACGGTAATATCTATTGCATCCGTATCATTTAATATTTCTAAAGTAAGGATGTAATTATTATCTTGAAAATCAATACCAATACTGGATACAATAGCTAAATTGTTCAGTTCTGTGTAATCATAACAACCAGTAGTTAATAAAATAATTATTAAAAGTAATACTTTTTTCATTTTTTCTCCTTATAGCGGTTAAAAGATAAATATTTACTTCTTTTATAATGTTTAAAATAGTCCATATCTAAAGGTGCTGTTGGAAGCATATAAGAAAGGCCTAAAGAGCGTGCTTTGGCCAAATTAATATTCATGATAGAAATTCCCATTAAAACCCCGTAGAGGCCCCAAAAAGCGGCAAAAAAGAGGATTATAAAGCGATAGGTCCGTAAAGCATTATTAAATTCCAAATCAGTGAATATTAACGAAGAAATATAAGTAAAAGAAATAATAATAATCATAATTGGAGATATTAAACCGGCAGATACAGCCGCATTACCTAAAACGATGGCCCCCAAGATAGAAGTAGCCGCACCAAACTTAGAGGAACTTCTTAAATCACTTTCTTTTAATATTTCACAAGTAATAAGCATAATTAAACATTCAATAATAGCAGGAAAGGGAACGTTTTTTCTCTGTATGGCAAGGTTAATGATTAGATTAGAAGGAATTGTTTCTTGATTAAAATTGACAATGGCTATATAAATACCTGGTGTTAAAATGGATATCCAAAAACATAAAAAGCGAATAACTTTAGTGAAACTAATATTAATGGTTTTATGGTATCGATCGGTGTAGGGATTAATAAAATCACTTAAAAAGGCTGGAATAATTAATGCCGTTGGCGAATCATCACAAATAATAACAATTTTACCATTCAAAAGAGCATCGGCAACTTTATCGGGTCTTTCCGTACTTATTAAAGTGGGCATCATACTTTGATTTGATATGTACTTTGTTAAATCCTCAACATCATTAATCATTCCAACATCAATACGGGAAAGAGCTATTTTGACATTTTCTAATAAGTTTTGTTTAGTAATACCATTAATTGATAGAATTCCCACTAGCGTGTTACTAATACGACCAATATTTAATGTATCCACTTTTAAATTATGGGATTTACATCTTTTTTTAATTAAACCCAAATTGATTTGATAATTTTCGGTAAAGGCACATTTGGGACCTTTGATTGAAGGTTCATTACTTGGAGCAGAAATACTGCGATATAAATCGGCTTTAGTTTCAATAGCATATATATTATTTTGGATAAAAAGGATGGTATATCCATTATAAATATAATATTCACATTCATCATACACTCTTAATTTTTTTATATTCGAAGCGGGTATCTTATCAATAACGTGATTAATATCATGGATATCCCATAAGTTCTTTAAGATATAATCATGAATTTTATCTTGGGATGCTAATGTTTCTAAAAAGGCTAATCTAACATAATCAAAATGATTAATTTTAATTTGTTTTAAAATCAAATCCTCAATATCATTAAACTCTTTTTTAAGCCGCTTAAAATTATCATTCATTATTTATATTATTTCCTAAAATATCTATCTTATGATATAATTTGATTATGAAAATTGAGATAACTAGTATGGATCAAATGGGTAATGGAGTAGGTTTTATTGATGGTAAAATCACTTTTGTTCGTGGTGCTATTACTGGTGATGAAGTAGAAATTGAAATTGACGAAAATAAAAAGACTTTTAATAAAGCCCATGTGGTTAAAATAATTAAACCTAGTTCCAAACGAATCCAAGATTTATGTCCATTTTTTAGTAAATGCGGTGGTTGCCAACTTTTAAATATGAGTTATGAAAATACTTTGGATTACAAAAAAGACCGATTAACTAATATTCTAAAGCCCTTAAGTCTTAGTGTTGATATTAATGTTATTCCTAATGATAATCCTTTATATTACCGGAATAAAATAAGCCTTAAAATGGTTGATAACCATCTTGGCTTTTATGAAAATGACACCCATAATATTATTAATTTAGATAATTGTTTAATTGCCAAACATTCCATTAATAATTTTTTAAATGAGCTAAAAAACATGAACATTATTAATGGTGAAATAACGATAAGAACTAATTATAATGATGAATTATTAGTTATTATTAATTCAAATGATAATTTAAAAATGAAAGATGATTATTCAGCTTATAAAGTAGTCGGTATTATCGTTAATGATAAGTGCATTTATGGTGAAGACCATTTTATGGAGTATATTAATGATTACTATTTTAAGGTGTCCTATAATTCTTTCTTTCAAGTAAATAACAATATAAATAGTAAATTATTTCATATTATTGAAGATCATGTTAAAGGAAAAAAAGTATTAGATTTATATTCTGGTGTTGGAACACTTTCGATTGCAGCTTCCAAAACGGCTGATACTATTTATGGTATTGAGATAGTACCAAATGCAGTATTAGATGCTATTTTGAATGCTAAAATGAATAAAGTTAATAACATTAATTTCTTAATCGGAAAAGTAGGGGATAAAATATCCCTTATTAAAGATACGATTGATACAGTTATAATTGATCCTCCCCGTAAAGGATTAGATCAAAAAACAATAAAATTTTTACTGAATAAAGAATATCAACATATTATATATATTTCTTGTGAGGCACAAAATTTGGTCAAAGATCTAAAACAATTATTAACTAAATATGAAGTAAAAAAATTATATCTTCTAGATATGTTTAGTTATACTTATCACTCTGAGAGTGTCTGTATATTAGAGAGGAGATAAAAAATGAAAATATTAATAATATGTAGTAAAAAGTTTTATTCAAAAATAGAAGAAGTTAAAAAGAATTTAGAAAAGAAAAATATTGAAGTATTCTTACCAAATTGTTATGATGATCCAACTGCTGAACAAAAAGCATGGGATTTAGGAGCAGAAGAACATCAAAAATTTAAAGCAGCAATGTACAAACAAAGTGAAGATACAATTTCAAATATGGATGCAGTTTTAGTATTAAATCTAGATAAAGAAAAAGAAGGAAAAATATTAAAAAACTACATTGGAGGAGCTACATTCTTGGAAATGTATGATGCATTTAGATTAGGTAAAAAAATATATTTATATAATGATATTCCTAATGGAATGTTATATGATGAAATAGAAGGATTTAGTCCAATTATTATTGATGGTAATTTAGAACTAATTAAATAATATGACTTAGCACTGACAATGAAACAACTCACTGTGAATGTGTAACAATACTTGAAAGGAGATAAAGTTTGAAAAAATATAGAAAAGAAATAATTATATTAATAATTCAAATAATATTATTCTATATATTACCATTAATAGCTAATAACATATCTAAAGATGCAATGGTAATAACAATATTCTTAAATATGATATTTACTTTTATAATGTCATTAATTATTTATAGTATTTCTAAATATAAAATAAAATACCTATATCCAATTTTGGTATTTATATTATTTATACCATCTGGTTGTATTTATTATCCTCAATGGGATGCGATTATTATATATGCATTATTTCATTTAATAGTATCACTAATTGTAATGTTACCGACATATATATATAATTTAATAACCAATAGAGAAGGAAATTAATATGGAAATAACTGATAAATTATTTAAATTACAGGATATCAAATATCGTGATTTTCAAGCTAAGTTAATACCTAATATTGATATTAATATGGTAATCGGAGTACGTACCCCTGATTTAAAAAAATATGCAAAAGAATTAATTAAGAATAATAACTATTCTTCTTTTTTAAATGATTTGCCACATAAGTATTTTGATGAAAATCAATTACATGCTTTTATCATATCTGAATTAAAGGATTTTGATAAATGTATAGAATATATAAATGAATTTTTACCATATGTAGATAATTGGGCAACATGTGATCAAATGTCACCAAAGATATTTAAAAAATATCCAGATAAATTAATAAGTAATATTAAAAAATGGATTAAATCTAAAAAAACATATACTATCCGTTTTGGTATTGGCATGTTAATGCAATATTATCTAGATGATAATTTTAAGAAAGAATATTTAGAATTAATATCTAATATTCGATCTAATGAATATTATGTAAATATGATGATTTCGTGGTTTTTTGCCACTGCTTTAGCAAAGAAGTATGAGGATACTATTATCTATCTTGAAAATAATAAATTAGATACATGGGTACATAATAAAACAATCCAAAAAGCTATTGAAAGTTATCGTATTACTGATGAACAAAAAGATTATTTAAAAAGTTTAAAGATTAAGTAATTAGAAAACATATTAATAATGCATTAAACGAGGAGATGGATTCATCAACTGTCGCAAAATTTGCGACAGTTCAAAATGAAGGCACCAGAATGGTAGAAAGAAATATTGAATACTATAATCTTGATATGATTATAAGTATTGGTTATAGAGTTAAAAGTAAGAATGGTGTTATTTTTAGAAAATGATCAAAAAGTTTTAATAATAGTACTTTAGCGGCTCTTACACTTCTTATAGCACAGTCTAATCCTAAAGAAAAAGATTTATTAATTGATTTAATAATGAACTTTTTATGTATATAATGTATAATTATTATAGGTGATGATATGAATGTAAAACTATTTATCGAAGCTATTATTAAATTTGTTTTGGGTGTCATTTTAGTCGGAGCATTATTGTTTATTTCTGCTGGTACTATTAATTATTATAATGGTTGGTTATTTATGGGCCTTTTATTTATTCCAATGTTTATTGCGGGAATAATAATGATGATAAAAAGTCCTGAACTTTTAAGAAGAAGATTAAATGCTAAAGAAAAAGAGGGAGAACAACAAATAGTCATTAAATTAAGTGGTTTAATGTTTTTAATAGGATTTATCCTAGCGGGTTTAAATTATCGTTTTAAATGGCTAGAAATGCCTAATATCGTGGTAATAATATCTTCGATAGTATTTTTATGTTCTTATCTGGTATATGCTATTATCTTAAAGGAGAATGCATACTTACTTCGTACTATCGAGGTGGAGGATAATCAAAAATTAATTGATACAGGAATGTATGGAATAGTTAGGCATCCAATGTATTTAATGACAATATTCTTATTTTTATCTATGCCTTTGATATTAGGATCTTTATATTCATTTCTAGTATTTTTAGTTTATCCATGTATTATTGTTATAAGAATCAACAATGAAGAAAAAATATTAGATAGAGATTTAAAGGGGTACAAAGAATATAAAAAGAAAGTTAAGTATAGATTAATACCATTTATATGGTAAAATAATAGTTATCTACAGGGAGTATTATGAAATATTTATTTTTAAATAAACTATATAATTCTTTAAAAGCATCAAGACATACTTTTATAAATAAGTATAATAGTTATAATGGCCTTGATAGTAACTATGAGAGTATAGATAATAAAAAAATTATTCATTTTAAAAAAGATTCTATAATTATAATTGCTAATAATAAAAGAGATTATAATTATTTAATTGACTCCCAAGAATTAAAAACTTTGTTGAATAAATATAAATTAAAATTAAAGGTTTATTATTTAATTAGATGTTTTAATAAAGACTATTTAAAAAATAGTGAACAATTAACTGTTTTTGATTTTATATATAATTTTAATGGGCAAGCATATGCCCATTATAAACCAAATAAAAAATATAATAATCGATATGGTTGTGTTAGTTTTGATTCTATTGATGAACTAGATAATAAGTTATCTTCTTTTGAAGGATTAAAATTATTTAGTAATCTTGAATATGATAAATGTATTTCTGTAAGAACAGATTTGTTTTATAGTAAAGATGGTTCTTCATTTTTAAGTGGGGGAGCAGAAAGATATTTATTAGATTTGAGTGATATTTTATCATCTAAAAATATAACAATGAATATATTTCAAAATTCTGATTATCCATTTGTAAGAAAATATAATAATGTAAATATTATTGGTATAAATAAACCAAGTGAATATAAAAATATAGATAATATAGTAAGTAAGAATATGGCTTTTTTATATAAAGTATATAAGAATTCACAACTAGTTATTTATTCGGGATTTAGTGAATGTTATCCTTTA
>JAEEGL010822014.1_pt1 | contig 26335 bp, 30 predicted proteins | sample 9134231 | NCBI WGS metagenome assembly JAEEGL01 (sample SAMN16246548, study PRJNA631951) | gut metagenome | biome: gut microbiome; feature: rumen; material: fiber-attached | host: Bos | place: Iran: Karaj | collected 2018-10
AGGACCGGGGTGGACGAACCTCTGGTGTATCTGTTGTATTACCAAATGCATAGCAGAGTAGCCAAGTTTGGACGGGATAAACGCTGAAGGCATCTAAGCGTGAAGCCCCCCTCAAGATGAGATATCCACATTAGACCCCTTGAAGACTACGAGGTAGATAGGCTTAAGGTGTAAGTGCAGTAATGCATTCAGCTGATAAGTACTAATAGGTCGAACGTTTGACCAAGAGATGGATATGTGAAACTGTAGTTTCTGTAATTTTCAAAAAACAAAATATTATAATAAGATGAATGATATGAATCGGGCTTGTTGCCTGATTTTTTTTTTGACAAAGATTGATTGTCAATCCCCTTTTTGTTGCGTTTTTGTCAAATAAATGATATAATGACCTTAAGATTATTACCTGATTGGAGGTTTTGTATGGAGAATAATATATTGATAGAAAGCGGAACTAACGAACTTGAAGTCCTTGAGTTCTGCGTTGGCGGCAATCATTATGGCATTAATGTTGCTAAGATTAGAGAGATTGTTCCTTTTAGTGAGGTTACTGCGATACCGAATTCTCATCCTTCGATCGAGGGCATATTTATGCCTAGAGATATAATCATAACTGTTATTAATCTTGCGAGGGTTTTGAAGATTGACGGATGTAACAATAAGAATGATGATATGTTCATCATAACCAATTTTAATAAGCTTGACGCTGCATTTCACGTAGAGAATGTTATCGGTATACATCGTGTATCGTGGGCAGATATCGTTACGCCTGATAAGACTATCAGTTCTACTGAGGACGGTATCGCGACAGGTATCGTTAAGATCAATGGTAAACTCATAGTAATTCTTGATTTTGAGCGTATCGTATCTGAGATAAGCCCTGAGACTGGTCTTAAGACTTCTGATATCGCAAGGCTTGTTGATAGAAATCGTAACGATACTCCTATTCTTGTTGCGGAGGATTCACCTCTTCTTAGCAAGCTTATAGAGGATGCTCTTCATAAGGCTGGTTATATCAATACTACTATGTGTAACAATGGCCAGGTTGCGTGGGATAAGATATGCGATTATCAAGAGGAGGGCACAATCAAGAAGAAAGTTCAGCTTATCATAACTGATATCGAGATGCCTCTTATGGACGGACACAGGCTTACTAAGCTTGTTAAGGATGATCCTGAACTTAATCATATCCCTATCATCATATTCTCTTCTCTTATTAACGACGATATGAAGCGTAAGGGTAAGAGGCTCGGTGCTGATGTTCAGCTTTCTAAGCCGGAGATAGGTCTTTTGGTTGGTGAGATAGATAAACTTCTTGATTATAAGAATTGATTAGCAGGTTTTTGATATGGGTGACAATAATTCTGATGAATTCAATACTGTGCTCCATGATCTGATCGAGGATGCGAAGGATGACCTCTCTGTGGAGGCTGTTTCGAGTGTTGCGGCAGGTCTTAGCGAGGATGAATTAAGGCGTCTTAGCAGTATGGAACAACAACATAATATAGATGATGAGACGGCCGATTCGCTTGTGAGCGATGATTGGTTTGATAGTGTGCTGTCTGAAAACGCCAGTCTTTCGTCAGGTATTGAACCTATCAGTGTCCCTGCGCATGAATCTAAGCCAGTGGAAGAAGTTACAGTTCCTAGCAAGAAGAAGGATAAGAAGAAAAAGAAGAAGCGCAAGTCTATATTCAGTAGATTCAAGAAGAAGAATCCTCTGGAGGGTGATGACGATGATTATGGTGACGAAGATCTGTACGCGCCGCTTATTCAGGATGATTCTAAGAAAAGCGATACTGATGGTCTGATCGACGCGGAAGTGTCTGAGTCGCTTAATAAGATCACGGATGAACTTGGTATAGGTCTTGATAAGGAAGATTCCGATGTTCTTGCTGATGTTATATCGGATGTTGCTGGCTCTATAACAAGTGCAGGAGAAAATGTTTCGGCAGAAGAAACTGTTGCAACAGAAGAAAGTGTTGAACCTGAACCTGAAGGTGATTCTAAGAAAAAATCAAAGAAGAAAAAGAAAGCTTCAAAAGAAAAGAAGAATAAGAAGAAGCTTAAGGATCGAATCAATGATTTATTCTTCGAGGAGATGGTTGAGCCTGAGATAGGTAAGAAGAACGAAAACCAGGAAATCCTTGATGAGATGTATGCCGATGAGGGCAAGGACTCAGGTGGCAAGAAGAAGAAAGTTAAGGGTAAAAAGCCTAAGAAGGGCAAGAAGGGCGCTAAGGAAGGTGCCGAGGGCGAAGAGGCATCAGAAGAGAAGCCTAAGAAGGAAAAGAAGAAGAAAGAGAAGAAACCTAAGAAGCCGAAGGAACCTGTGAATCCGACAGACCTTGTGAAGTTTAAGCCGGTGAAGGTCATAGTCTTCATAACATTTGTGGCTGCGGTTGTTATAGGAGTTCTGGTGTGGACAGATGCATTTAACTACTATGTGGATGTGACGGATGCTAAGAAGTACTATAAGAGCGGTAATTATGAGGCTGCCTATGAGATCGTATCGGGGCGCGATATGAAGAAGAAGGATGAGCAGTTTGCTCAGAGGTTAAGGCAGATCATGGTTGTGAAGAAGCAGTATAATTCATACTATCAGTATGAGACTCTTGGAGATGATCTTAAGGCTCTTGATTCGCTTCTTAAGGGTGTTAGGATTCACAATGAGAATCTTGAGGATGATAAGAAGCTTGGCGTGTATGACGAGACTTCAAAGATATATCAGGATATTCTGGCTATTCTTTCTGATGAGTATATGATCAGTGAGGAAGATGCCATGAATTACTCTAGGATAGAGAATTATATGCAGTATTATGAGATTCTTAAGGTCTATGGCGGTACTGTTGAAGATGATGTGAAATAGGAGGAATTATGCCGTGATAGGTGTAATAGATTATGATGCAGGTAATATCATGAGCGTTGTTAAGGCCTTGGAAAGCTTAGGTCAGGAAGTAGTTGTAACAAGGGATGCTGACAAGATCATGGCGTGTGATAGAGTTATCCTGCCGGGTGTAGGCAGCTTCGGCGATGCGATGAATAAGCTGGGAGAATATGATCTTATTAAGGTTATCAAGGACTATGTAGCGACTGGAAAGCCCTTTTTGGGAATATGCCTGGGACTTCAGCTGATGTTTGAGGAAAGCGAAGAAAGTCCTGGTGTAGAGGGGCTTGGGCTTCTTGAAGGTAAGATCAAGTACATCGATGCTAAGGGACTTAAGATTCCACATATGGGCTGGAATTCGCTTGAATTCCCTAAAAAGAGCAGGCTTTTTGCGGGGATTCCTAAGGATAGTTTCGTGTACTTTGTACACTCTTATTACCTGGAAGCTAAGAATCTGTCTGATGTAGCTGCCACATGTGAATATGGTGTTCATATACATGCTGCTGTTGAGCATGGCAATATATGTGCCACACAGTTCCACCCTGAAAAGAGTAGCGAAGTGGGACTTAAGATACTTGAGAATTTTACTAAGATGGAGTGATATATGTATACTAAGAGGATCATACCTTGTCTCGATTGTAAGGATGGCAGGGTTGTCAAGGGTACGAATTTTGTTGATCTGAAGGACGCGGGCGATCCTGTTGAGGTTGCCAAGATATATGATAAGTCAGGCGCCGATGAGCTTGTTTTCCTAGACATAACAGCATCGAGTGATGGAAGAAATACTACTGTTGATCTTGTAAGAAAGGTTGCAGAACAAGTGTTTATTCCCTTCACTGTTGGCGGCGGAATCCGAACTATAGAAGACTTCAAGCTTCTTCTTAGAGAAGGTGCGGATAAGATATCGATTAATTCGGCAGCTATCATGAATCCGACTCTTATAAGTGATGCGGCTTATAAGTTCGGCAGTCAGTGCGTGGTTGTTGCTATAGATGCAAGAAGAACTTCTGACGGTCACTGGACTGTGTATAAGAATGGCGGCAGGGTGGATATGCACATGGATGCTGTTGAGTGGGCTATGAAGGCATGTGAACTTGGCGCTGGTGAGATCCTTCTTACTAGCATGGACTGTGATGGTACGAAATCCGGATATGATAATGAGCTTAATAAAGCTATAGCTTCTAACGTGAACATACCGGTTATCGCATCAGGAGGTGCAGGTAATATGTCGCACTTTTACGATGCATTTACCGAAGGTGAGGCTGATGCTTGCCTGGCAGCTTCTCTTTTCCACTATAAGGAACTTGAGATCAAAGAACTTAAGACTTATCTTCGTGATAAGGGAATATCGGTGAGATTATGATAAGTGTGCCAATAGAATGGTCTAAGGCCTTCGCAGGAAGGATATCTTCCTATGAAGGTCTTTTTGAAAGGGCCGAGAAAGAATATGCTTCTTGTGTGGTATACCCGCCAAAGGATAAGCTCTTTGCAGCGCTTGAGTTGGTTGCGCCTAAGGATGTACGGGTTGTCATAATAGGGCAGGACCCTTATCATGAGAAGGGACAGGCTATGGGAGTGGCATTTGGCGTGCCTGTTGAGTGCAAGCTTCCGCCATCTCTTCGTAATATAAAAAAAGAGATTGAGTCTGAATATGGAATGGGGAGATTCGATCAGACTCTTGAATCCTGGTGTAAGCAGGGTGTGCTGCTTCTTAATACTTCGCTGATGGTAAGAGAAGGCGAGGCGATGTCTCTTGCGAAGATGGGTTGGGACGAATTCGTCGATGATGTCATAAGAATCACTGATTCGCTTGAAAAGCCTGTCGTATATATGCTATGGGGGAAACACGCTATAGCAAAGAAGAAGCTTCTTGCTAATAAGGGACACTTGGTTCTTGAAAGTGCGCATCCAAGCCCTCTGTCGGCTAGCAGAGGTTTCTTTGGCAATGGTCACTTCAGAAAGTGTAACGAATTCTTAGAGGCGCAGGGTGAGTCGCCTATTCAGTGGATGGAGGAAGAAGATGCCTAGAGTATCGGTTAAAGAGAATAAGAATATATACTTCAGAAAGAGGGAAGAGTTAGGTCTTACGAGAGCACAGGCTTCTGAGCTTCTTGAGACTATACCTCCTGAGAAACTTGAAAAGATAGAGAATGAAAGATGTGAAGTTCAGCCTTATGATGTTCTTCTGATGGCTGATAAGTACAAGGACCCTAAGCTTTGCAATTATTATTGTTCCAACGAGTGTCCTATAGGTAAGCGTTATGTTCCTGAGGTGGACATATCAGACCTTTCGAATATAGTTCTTCGCATGCTCTCAAGTCTTAATTCGGTACAAAAAAGCCGTGACAGACTTATAGATATAACTGCTGATGGTATGATAGATGGTGACGAGATAGAGGACTTCATACAGATAAGAGATGATCTCGAGAAGATATCCATGACTGTTGAATCTCTTCAGCTTTGGTCAGAGCAGATGCTTGCAGACGGCAAGATCGACAGAGAACGCTATGAAGAGTGTCTTCGAAAAAGAGAAAAATAACACTGGTTATTTTGCTGATTTTGTTATTTATCTTAGACTAGCGGATGTTATAATTGAATCATAACGAACTACGAAATATGGATTGTAAGAGGAGGATGTGGATATGTTGAACAATTCAAAGATCATCGATGTTAATCCTGAAAAGGGAAAGGGCGGTAAGATCGCTGCTATCGTAGCTATTTGCGTGATTGTCTTCATACTTATAGGCAATTGTGTAGCTATCGTTCCTGCGGGATGTACAGGCGTTAAGACTACATTTGGAAAGGTTAATGAGAAGGGCTTAGAGGAAGGCTTCCATCTTAAGGTGCCTATCGCACAGGATGTTATAATCATCTCTAACAAGATTCAGGTTTATTCAGCTGATGCAAGCTCTGTATCTAAGGATCTTCAGAGTATCAACGCTAAGGTGGCTGTTAACTATCGTGTAAACAGCGGTTCTTCAGCAAGTGTGTATAAGAATATCGGCGAGGATTATCAGACCGTTCTTCTTATGCCAAATGTACAGGAATCTATGAAGTCTGTGTGTGCAAAGTACACAGCTGAGCAGCTTATCTCTCTTCGTGCTCAGGTAGGCGATGAGATCAAGGATGAACTTACAGCTAAGCTTTCAAGCTATGGAATCCAGATAGAAAAGTTCAATATGGTTAACTTTGAATTCTCTAAGGAATTTGATAAGGCCATAGAGGAAAAGCAGGTTGCAGAGCAGAATCTTATCAAAACTAAGACAGAGCAGGAGCAGGCTTTGATCATAGCTAAGACTGAGGCTGAGAAGCAGGTTATATCTGCAGAGGCAGATGCTAAGGCTATCAAGGCTAGAGCAGAGGCTCAGGCAGAAGCAAACAGGATCATCAACGAATCCCTCAATACTAACCTCATCAATTATGAGATGATCAAGAAGTGGGACGGTGTTCTTCCTAAGGTTTCATCGAGCGCTAATCCGCTTATATCATTAGATCTTAATGATACAGCAGTAACACAGTAAAAAAGTAGGGCTTTGCGAGGAAATCGCAACAGCCCTTACTTTGCTATACCGCCTTGCGGTAGAAAGGACGATGCTTATGAGAATGGTGGATATTATCGAAAAAAAGAAGTATGGCAATGCGCTTAGTGATGAGGAGATCAGATTCTTCGTGAAGGGCTATACTGCCTCTGAGATACCTGATTATCAGACTTCAGCTCTTCTTATGGCTATATACTTCAACGGTATGGATGAAAGGGAGATAACTACTCTTACTCTTGCGATGGCAGAGTCTGGAGATATGCTGGATCTGTCTGCTATAGAGGGCGTGAAGGCTGATAAGCACTCGACGGGCGGCGTAGGAGATAAGATAAGCCTAATACTTGCGCCTATGATCGCATCCTTAGGTGTTCCTATGGCGAAGATGAGCGGCAGAGGCTTAGGTCACACTGGTGGCACCATAGATAAGCTTGAGAGTATACCAGGATTTACAACTGCTCTTGATACGAAGGATTTTGTGGATCAGGTCAATAGTATTAAGATCGCTATAGCAGGTCAGACAGGTAACCTTGCGCCTGCCGATAAGAAGCTCTATGCGCTCAGGGACGTAACGGGAACCGTGGACTCGATTCCTCTCATAGCTAGCAGTATCATGAGCAAGAAGTTAGCGGCTGGCGCTGATGTCATAGTTCTCGATGTCAAATGTGGTGACGGCGCATTTATGAAGAAGGAAGAGGACGCTTTGAAGCTTGCTAAAACTATGGTTTCTATAGGTAATCTTGCTGGAAGAAAGACGGTAGCTGTCATAAGCGATATGGACAGAGTGCTTGGGCGCTGCGTTGGAAACAGTGTGGAGGTTATGGAAGCGATAGATGTCCTTAAGGGTGATTATAAGGGCGAGCTTCTTGATCTTACTATGGCTCTTGGCGCAAAGATACTTCTGCTGACTGGAAGGTGTAAGAACGAGGGCGATGGACTTATGCTTCTCAGATCAAGTATAGAAACTGGAAAGGCTATAGAGAAGTTCAGAGAGTGGGTCAAGGCTCAGCATGGAGATGCGAGAGTGGCTGATGATAAGTCGCTTTTGCCTCTTGGGAAGTGCGTAGGCGAGGTGGTTGCTTCAAAGGACGGTTATATAAAGGGTTTTGTATCGTCTGATATCGGTCATGCGGTCATGCTTCTTGGCGGTGGCAGAAGTGTTAAGGAAGATGTGATAGATCCTGGAGCAGGTGTGATCCTTCAGAAGAAAGAAGGCGACAGAGTAAGCAAAGGAGATGTGATCGCTGTATGCTATTCTTCCGATGAGAAGAAGCTTTGTGATGGTATGGCTGCTATGGCTGATGCTGTTTTGTATACAGATAGTGCAGTTGAAATCAAAGATATAGTTATGGGAGTAGTATATGGAGATTAAGAAAACTTGTTACGAACATATATCGGGTAGTGACTCTCTTGTGCTTTCTTGTATGAGAATAGAGCCTGTAGACAAGGATAAGGTCATAGGTGTAGTACAGTTAGTTCATGGTATGTGTGAGTATAAAGAGCGCTATGAGGACTTCATGAATTATCTTGCAGGCTTTGGTTACATCTGTGTGATACACGATCACAGAGGACATGGCAAGAGTGTTAAGGATCCATCAGATCTTGGATTTATGTACGAGGGCGGTTATAAGGCTCTTATAGAGGATGTTCATGAAGTGCTTGTGGAAACCAAAGCTTATGTTGCACAAATCCTGCCTGATAAGAAACTATCTGTAACTATGCTTGGCCACAGCATGGGCTCTATGATTGTAAGGTGTTTTATAAGAGAATATGATGATGAGATAGATAAACTTGTTGTTGTGGGATGCCCTTCGAAACTGAAGGGAATGAAAGCGGGCTTGAAGTTTCTTGAGCTATCTGCGAAGAAAAAAGGTGAGCGCTCAAGATTTAAACTTGCTGATGACCTTGTCATGAACAATACTTACGAAAAGAGATTCAAATCGGAGCGTATAAAGCATGCCTGGGTTAATTCTGATCGTGCGATGGTTGTGAAGTATAACGCTGATCCTCTGTGTAACTATACATTCACACTGAATGGATATGTGAACCTTGTTAAGCTTAGTATGCTTACTTATACGGATGGCGGTTACGCGATTAAAAGTCCGAATCTTCCTATCAAGTTCTTTTCGGGACTTGATGACCCTTGTGCTATCTCGAAGAAGGATATATATAAGGCGATGATGCTGCTTAAGAAGCAGGGATATGTAAATGTTCGCGGAAAGCTCTACCCTCACATGAGGCATGAGATTCTCAACGAGCCAAAGCATATGAAGGTGTATGAGGATATACTTAAGTTCATCGAGAATGGAGATAATGTATGAATGGCAGATATGTGATGGCTCTGGATGCAGGGACTACATCCGTAAGAGCTATCATATTCAATGAAAACAGCGAGATTATAAGCATCGCAAGACGTGATATCACGCAGGTTTATCCTGTGTCTGGGTGGGTTGAACATGATCCAGTGGAGATATGGTCATCTGTCCCTGCGGTTGCCATAGAGGCTATGGTCAAGGCGTCCATATCGCCGCAGGATATAGATTCGATCGGTATCACCAATCAGCGCGAAACTGTTGTCGTGTGGGATAAGAATACAGGTATGCCTGTGTATAACGCCATAGTCTGGCAGTGTAGGAGAACTGCCGCTTACTGCGAAGAGATCGCTGATAAAAAAGAGTATATAAGGCAGAAGACAGGGCTTATACTTGATCCGTACTTCTCAGCAACGAAGATAAGGTGGATTCTTGACCATGTGGATGGTGCCCGTGAAAGAGCAGAAAGTGGAGAACTTATTTTCGGAACGATAGAGACGTGGCTTGTGTGGAAACTTACAAATGGTCGGGTTCACGTAAGTGATTACAGCAATGCTTCTAGAACGATGCTCTTTAACATACACAGCCTTAACTGGGATGATGAACTCCTTGATTTCTTCAGTATTCCGAAGAGCATGGTTCCTAAGCTTGTGCCTAACAGCGGTATTCTTGGTGTGACTGATGCCGAGTATCTCGGAGCTAACATAAGGATAGGCGGCTGTGCTGGTGATCAGCAGGCTGCTCTTTTTGGGCAGGGCTGTATGGAAGTCGGAGATCTCAAGAATACATACGGAACAGGGTGTTTTCTTCTGATGAATACAGGTGATCAGATAGTGGATTCCAAGTCAGGACTCCTCTCGACGGTTGCCTGGGTTATAGATGGTAAGGTTACTTATGCACTTGAAGGTTCAGTGTTCATGGGAGGCGCGATAATCCAGTGGCTTAGGGATGAGCTCGGTATAATACACGATGCCACTCAGTCGTATGAATATGCGATGAAAGTAAAAAACTGTGAAGGATGTTATGTGGTGCCTGCATTTACCGGACTTGGGGCGCCGTACTGGCAGCCGAATGCGAAGGGAATCATAACAGGACTTTCCAGAAAGATAGGAAAGTACCACATAGTGAGGGCTGCGCTTGATTCCATAGCTTATCAGGTCAACGACGTGGTCGTAGCCATGGAGCAGGATATGGGCAGGACGGTTAAGTCTTTTAGGGCTGATGGAGGCGCAAGCGATAACGATTATCTCATGCAGATGCAGGCTGATATAAGCAGTATAGCAGTGAGGCGCGCCGGATGTATAGAGACGACGGCTCTTGGCGCTGCATATATGGCGGGGCTTGCAACCGGATTTTGGAAATGTACCGAAGAGATCATAAAAAAGCGCGAGAACGGTAAGCTTTATGAGCCGGTCATGAGTGCGGATGAACGAAAAATACTATTAGGAGGGTGGCACGAGGCAATCAGTCTCTTGGTGCCGGAAAAAAGATGCTAAAGTACTTTATCATATACATGATTCTTGTGAATATAGCGGGTTTTGCGACCTATGCAATGGGGCTTAAACTCAACATACTCGCTATCCTCGGCGGTTGCTACGGAATGCTTATAGCGTGCCTTATGTATGATAAAAAAGCTGTTAAGGAAAACATGATGACACGAGTGTACATCATATGCATGTCTGTTATATATCTTCTTGTTCTGGTTATATTCATACTGTTGAAAAAAGACAGTATAAACCTGAATATCGTGAAGGTATTCGGTAGGCACAAGATATTCTTGTGGTATCTTCTTGTAATCAATATCATAACTATGCTTATGTATGGACTTGATAAGCTTAAGGCAATATATGACAAAAAAAGGATCAGCATCGTGACACTTCTAAGCTTTGCGATGGCGGGTGGAAGCGTAGGCGCTTTACTTGGAATGTACGCCTTCAGACACAAGACGAAGAAGGATTACTTCGCGGTTGGTGTGCCTCTGATACTTGTAATGCATGTGGTTGTTTTGATTTTTCTTGACATTGTATGGGGTTAATGGTATATATAAATTAGAGTAATGTGTTCTAATGTCTGATAAGACAAGGGGGTGACATCATGTCTCTTAGTACAATTGCGACACAAGCGATACCTGTTACCATGGATGTGGCCACAATCAATCATGCTGCTACCGTCAGAGGTGATGCTGCTGCTTCGACAGCGACTGCTCAGGTTGACAAGACTGCCCAACAGAACAGCACCGAGGTAGTGAAGAAAGATGATGCCATACTTGGAAACAAGAAGTTCGATGCGCGGGAGAAGGGCTCTAACGAGTACGTAGCTTCCCGTGATAAGAAGGAAAAGAAGAAGAAGGATGAAGAGGATGAAGGAAGGGTGGTCCTTAAGACAAGAGGCTCTAACTTCGACATCAAGGTTTGAGAGATGGATTTTGTGGAGATATGCCTCATAATAGCGGGCATCGTATGTATAATAGCGAGTTTTGTATTTTCCGGTATATATAAGACCGATGAGAAGACAGAAGATGTAGCGAAGGCTTCGCTTAGTAAGGCTGATATGGATGAACTTAAGGCGAAGATTGACAGCATGATGAATGAGCGTGTCGAGGATGCGCTTGACAAGACCGAGATATCTATGGAGAAGCTCTCTAACGCCAAGATCATGGCAATCAGTGAGTACTCAGATACAGTTCTAAGTCAGATCAAGACGAATCATGAAGAGGTTATGTTCCTCTATGATATGCTAAACAGCAAGGCTGATTCGCTTAAGAAGATGCCAGTTGCCGTTCCTGTTTCAAATGTTTCGGCAGAAGCAACTTCTGTAGCAGCGCCAAGTGTTGTGACAGCATCAGATGTTGTGGCAGCGCCTGAGAATATTCAGCATAATGTAAGACAGGATGCTCAGCGCAATAATCAGCGTGGAAAAAAGAATCATAATAAGCAGGGACGTAATAATCAAGTTGATCAGGCTAATCAAGCTGTACAGCAACAAGCTGTTCCTGTACAGAGAACTGAGACCGATGAGGAGCTTCTTGCTAAGCAGGCAAGACTTAAGAATATGTCTCCTAACAAGGATCAGATCCTTGAATTATCGAGAAGAGGTATGTCTAACGTGGATATCGCAAAGCAGCTCGGTATAGGTATAGGTGAAGTGAGACTTGTAGTTGACCTCTACAAGAATGAGGGGGCCATATGAAGTTTGTGTATTATATGAGAGGCTTTGGATGCGGTATCTTAGTAGCAGTCATGATCATGCTGTTAGCAGGTGCAGCTAAGAGTAAGGTCAAGACATCAGAAACTACAGCTTCTGATAATCAGAGTGTCATAACAACTACCAAAGAGAATAAGACAGAGCCTGAAACAACAACTGCTGCGCAACCGGAAACTACGACTGCAGCACAACCAGAGACGACGACTGTAGCACAACCGGAGTCGACAACTGCAGCACAACCGGAGTCGACAACTGCAGCACAACCAGAGACGACGACTACAGCAGCGCCAGAGACAACAACTGCTGTACAACCTGCAGTTGGTGATGTAATCATCTATCTTGACCCTTCGTATGAGCAATCAGAACAAGTTGTTGCATTATTACACGAAAAGGGTATAATAGAAGACGAGGACGCCTTCAACGCATATCTCAATGAAACAGGCTTGGCCTATGAGATTCAGTATGGCGAAAAAACAGTTAATCCAGCTATGAGCTTCGAAGAGATAGCCATAGCAATATGTAATTAAATTAAAAAGGAGAGAAACAATGGCATTTTTTAACAATTTCGTGGAGAAAGCAAAGAGCGCAGGAAAGAAGGTTGGCGACAAGACAACACAGACCGTAGAAGTAAGTAAGCTTAAGTACAAGAAGGGCGATCTTGACAACAAGATCAAGGCTAAGTATTACGAGATCGGTAAGAGCGTATTTGAGAAGTATAAAGAAGGAACTGTTATCGATAGTGACATAGCAGATGCTTGTGGCGAGATTATCAAGTATGAAGCTGAGATAGCTGATCTTGAGAAGGAAATCAACAAGGCTAAGGGTGGCAAGACATGCCCTAGCTGTAAGAAGTTTGTTGATGCACAGTTTGCTTTTTGCCCATACTGCCAGACAGCACTTGAGGATGAAACAGAAGCAGCTGCAGTTGATGTGGATGTGACTATAGATGAAGCACCAAGCACTGAGAGTGAAGCAGAAGGCTCTGAGGGTGAAGCACAGTAATAACTTTATGTTGTTGCCGTACATTATCCTTCAGTGGACATGGGGAATCATTCAGACACTTGCAGGTCTTGTCATGTTCCTTATCAGTATGCGCGAAAAGCATGTGTTCTACAAAGGCGCTATTGCCACATTCTGGAAAAGACCCTACGGTATTTCCCTCGGTATGTTTGTTTTTATTCCGCCCAAAGCAAGATTCTATAATGCTGATAAATATCATTTCAGTGAAGATGAGATTCGAGGCAGGCTTCTAGTTCATGAATATGGTCATACGTATCAGTCTTTGTTGCTGGGACCTTTGTATTTTGTGATCGTAGGAATACCGAGTGTTATTTGGGGCATGGTCAAAAAGCCCGGTCAGTCGTATTTCTCGTTTTATGCTGAGAAGTGGGCAAATCATTGGGGTGAGAAGTTTACTGGCTGCAAGTCCATGGAAATGATAGATATTTAAGGGGACTGACGGATATTATCTCCGACTGATGATAAAAAGGATGCGCACGGATTCGGAAAGGAAATCTGTCTGCTTGCGCAGACCGAATCCGGCGCGCAAGTCTCGCGGTGCGAGACTTGAATATGAGAAACAGGGTTGTGATAGCTGATTTGATGGAGGTTATCGCAACCTTTTTTATTATTCTCGATGCCCCATGATGGGGAATCGAAATTCTTCTTTTTTCTAATTTCTATGCCTATTTGAAACCAAATAATTATTCTTGGCATCAAAAATCCTTACTTTTTACAATTCCGCTGCCCCAAAGGGGCCTAGAAGGGTGCCAGCGACAGCGAAAATCAAGATTATTCTCAATCCCGCTGTCGGAATGGCGAGTAAAACCCTGCAAAAGACAGCGAAAATCGAGATTATCTCAAATCCCGCTGTCGGAATGGTGAGTAGAACCCTGCAAAAGACAGCGAAAATCGAGATTATCTTAAATCCCGCTGTAATATAGTATAATTTTATGGAGGAATCAACATGAAAAGCCCAAAATCAACATTAATGACAAACGTTACAACTCTTTATGGAAAATATTCGTAAAATTTCTTCTTGACACGACACAAGAATCTGTGATACAATAGTCAACGTGTGAAAAGCACATATGCGTAAGGATGAGTATGGTGAGCCTGATTGGCTGGTTTGCGTCCTGTTTCGCATATGGAAGTTTTTATAATTAATTAACCATATGGAGGTATTACGATGAGCGTAATTTCAATGAAGGCTTTACTTGAGGCCGGTGTTCATTTTGGACATCAGACAAGAAAATGGAATCCTAAGATGTCACAGTACATCTACACAGAGAGAAACGGAATCCATATCATCGATTTGCAGAAGTCTGCAAACAAGGTTGACGAGGCATATGATGCTGTTGCCAACATCGCTAGAGATGGCGGTAAGATTCTTTTCGTAGGTACTAAGAAGCAGGCTAAGGATGCTGTAGCTACAGAGGCTGAGCGTTGCGGTATGTACTTCGTTAACGAGAGATGGCTTGGTGGTATGCTTACTAACTTCAAGACAATCCAGTCAAGAATCGCTAGACTTAAGGAAATCGAGAAGATGGAAGAGGATGGAACATTTGACGTTCTCCCTAAGAAGGAAGTTATCGAACTTAAGAAGGAGCTTGATAAGCTCAACAAGAACCTTGGCGGTATCAAGGAGATGGAGAGCATTCCTGATGCTATATTCGTAGTTGACCCTAAGAAGGAGTCTATCTGCGTAAAGGAAGCTCATGCACTTGGTATTCCACTTATCGGTATCGTTGATACAAACTGCGATCCTGATGAGCTTGATTATGTAATCCCTGGTAATGATGATGCAATCAGAGCCGTAAAGCTTATTGTATCTAAGATGGCAGATGCTGTTATCGAAGTTTCACAGGGTGTTGAATTCGATCATAACGCAGAGTCTGAGGACGCTAACGAAGCAGTTGAGAACTAATCAGGAGGTATAGAAGAACATGGCAGCTATAACAGCAGCAATGGTAAAGGAATTAAGAGAATCTACCGGTGCCGGCATGATGGATTGCAAGAAGGCTCTTGCATCTACAGATGGCGATATGGAGAAGGCAGTTGAGTACCTTAGAGAGAAAGGTCTTGCCGCTTCAGCAAAGAAGGCCGGAAGAATAGCAGCGGAAGGTGTTGTTAAGACACTTGTTCGCGATGATAAGGTTGCAGCAATCGTTGAAGTTAACTCTGAGACTGATTTCGTTGCACGTAACGCAGATTTTAACGCATATGTAGAGGATGTTATCGAGCAGGTTATCGATAGCCCAGCAACAGATATCGATGCGTTCTTAGCTGAGACATGGAAGAAGGATCCTTCTAAGACAGTTGCAGAGCAGCTTTCTTCAGAGATCGCTATCATCGGCGAGAACCTTAAGATCAGAAGATTCGAGAGAATCAAGTCTGACAGCCTTGTTGTATCATATATTCATGGTGCGGGTAAGATCGGTGTTCTTGTGGAATCTGATTCAAAGGTTAACAATGATGAGGTTAAGGAAGCTCTTAAGAATGTGGCTATGCAGATCGCAGCCATGAACCCTCAGTATCTTTCATCTTCTGATATTTCGGCAGATGAGATTGCTAAGCTTGAGAAGATCACTGTTGAGAGCGCGCTTAATGATCCTGCTTCATTGCCAAAGCCTATTCTTCAGAAGCTTATCGATAAGGCTGTTGCAGATAAGAAGTGGTCAGATGAGACTGTTGCTATCTACGAAGAGAAAAAGAGCAATATGCAGTTCTTGTTCAATTTCCTTCCTGATGAGGCAAAGGCAGCTTTGGCAGCTCTTGCTGTAGAAGATAAGGAGAATATCACTAATGATAAGATCTTTGGCGGTCTTGTAAAGGGCCGTGTTTCAAAGCAGCTTAAGGAGATCTGTCTTACAGAGCAGACTTATGTTAAGGCTGAGGACGGAAAGCAGACTGTTGCCGCTTATCTTAAGGAAGTTTCAAAGAAGGCAGGCTGTGATGTTAACGTAGTTAAGTTCGTTCGTTTTGAGACCGGTGAAGGCCTTGAGAAGAAGGAAGAGAACTTTGCAGAAGAAGTTGCAAAGCAGATGAATAGCTAATTATAAGCATAAGATAAGATGAATGAGACTCGGGACTTTTTATATGTTCCGAGTCTTATTATCTTTAAGTACTGTGTAATATAAAAAATATTACTGCTTTTCTATTGGAGTGATAAAAATCATCTCTTTTTCAGACAGAATCTTTTTGAGTTTGTATGTCTGTATTCTTGATAATTGAGGGATAAAGGGTATGGTTCCTTTGGGAAACTCTTTTTTTAGTATTCTATTGTATAGGTTGCTTACAAAGGTGAACCAATTTTTGGTTCCCTCTGCGTTGTTCTTATCTTCTAGGTAGAGTGTTCCGTCTGCAGCATGAAATATAAATAGAGCAACATTGAGGGAACAATTTTTGTTTTGCAAAATGGCTTGTGGGATGGCAAAACCATCGTCCCAATTATATTCGCTTGCATAAGCGAAAAGAGATTCTTCATCATCTAAGTTTTCAATGAATTTGATTGCTTGTGGTATTGTATCATTGTATAAGTGTTCTGTTATTATGTTTTTATCCATGTTATTATCCTTTTTGAGCGGTCATACGCATATATGTTCTTTCATACAAATCTATACTGGCTCCTTGCTTTGGGTAAAGTACTATGCCGTTTTGTTGCATTTTTCGCAGATTTGTCTGTAATGATTTTACCATATTTCGTATGGAATTGATACTAGAGTTTATATCAATTTGATCAAGCATTTTTTCAACAAACCTGTTATATGGAGCATGATAACCAGAATGTCGTGAGATTGTACTTATGTTTTTTCCTGGTATTCTAAGGAAAATGCCATTAGTGGCATCATCTAGATCGAACCCGATTTTTTTTAATATGGGATGATCTTTTAATTCTGCGGGAATGATATGTTGTGCCTGATATCCGTTCCATTTTGTGTTTCGGGGAAGCCCCATAGCTTGCAACATGTTTTTGCCAAGTCTTTGTGAACTTCCACCAGTTACTAACCCTGGCGTTCCTGGAATATAGCAGATTTTTTTCTCCCCCGTAGTTCCTTTAAAGTGTCCACTGTTAGGCTTACTCATACTTATCACCTCCTTTTGAACTTTTAAAGGCTAAGCTGGTTTGACTTGGAAAATTGACAATGTGATGTCCAGAATTTATAATAGTTTTGAAACATTCTTTATTGGAAGATCCGTATACTAAAATTGTGTGTGGTGATAAGCGGCGAATCATTTCAAAGAGCCCTTCATTAAATTGTTGTCTGTTTTCTTTCTTATGAATGCCACTCGCTACAGTTCCTATAGAAACAATACTATTATTTGGTATACCATCAAAGCAATATTCCCAGGTTTCGTCGGTCCCCCAGCGTACATTATTAATGACGGGAATACCTTCTGTAGTGAGCCACCTTCCAAAAGCGCGCATCCTGTATGTGTTATAACGCTTAATTGGATCTGGAAAATCTGCGTTTGTTGAAAAGTCTGGGGTTATAGCTCCTGAAAAATGACGGATAACATTTAAAGCGTTATATGGATCAACCCATATTCCTTTTTTTGGTCCATCAAATTTTTGGTCATCAATATAGAAGTGTACGAATGCATCTACGTGATAATCGTTTCCTTCTTTGGTGTGAAGTTTACAAAGATGTTTGGCCTCTGTAAATGAAATTAATCTTCGGGGAATGATTTTGGCTGTACAAGGACAGATAGGAATATCCGTACTATAAACAAACTCGGCGTCTTTTACCATAAATGCGTTCCACATGTCGATACATCCAGGGCATATATCATTTTTTGAATTTTGAATCAATGTGATTCCTCCTTCCTGAAATAATTGGAAGTGATACTACTTTCCGGTAGTAGAATCACAGGTTAATGTTCTTGTCAGAAAAACCGGAGCGTTGATGATCGGTCAACGTATTTCTGATTGCACTAAGCATAACATTTTGTTTTTATGAATTTAATGGCTGTGACATGCTCAATACTTGCCCAATGCATGTCTAGAAGGTTTGAAGGAGATAAAATATGTTTTTTCTTGGTAGTTTATTAAGTATTGTAGTTGAATGTAAGGGTAATCATGTCTCTCAACGTGATATAGTAGTTTCTTTTATGAGGAGTTTAGATCCTTCTTTTCCTGATAACGATGATGAAATGTCAACGCATCTTGCGGGTGGAACAAAAAATCCTAGTGATTATGTTCACGATTCGCTGAAAAAAATGACGATAGCTGATTATTCTCAAATTGAAACATACTTTAGCGAAAATGTTATCCCATTGATAAAAGAGAATGAGTATGCCACGATTTCAAAGGCATTGGTGCTCATAATAAGAGAGGATTGTTCAATTGATCCTTATACAGTTGTCGATGTAATCTCTGGAACAAAGAAAAATGATATGGTTGTTGAACCTGAAAAAATAGCATCATTTTTAGCAGGTGTGTTTTTATATGCTTTAAAGAATACATCCAATAGACGACGTACTGGTCTTGCAAAAGAATTAGCCAAAAAGTATGTTGAGCGAGCTCGTACAGAGGAACTTCCAGTATTTAGAAAAGAAGAAAAAGTTAAATCACAAAGCGTTTTGCCAGATGATTCAACAATACGATTGTTTAATGGAGTAGTGTTTTCTTCAGCTGGTATAGCTATTGTTTTGCGTGAGTGGAGTGAGGAAAATAAATTAGATAAAGCAATGATAGAGAAACTTTCGGGAAAAAATTATGTGGATATATATGAGGATTTGCTTTTGCAAGATAAAATAAGTATCACATGTAAAAAAGGGGTGGTCAAATGTGGTTATGATGCTTTACTAAGAGGTAGAATGACAGAGAATGTTACTGAACATCATTTGATTCTTTTGCTTACTTCTTTTTGCGAAGCTGTATCGATGAATTCTAGGCTTGATGCTGAATACTCTAAAGTATTGAATTCGTTGAGCGATTATTTGGCATTTTTGGGTAACAATATAATTAATTCTAATAGAATCGAAAGAGATAAGTGGGATAGTATATTTCTGGATTTCTTTATAGAATTGTTGAATGATAAAAAAGTAATTGAAAGCTGTTCTTCATATTTTGAGGTGCTTTTAGAAGCGAATCCATCTTCGTTCTTAGATTCAATAGAGAAATTAATTCATGAACCTGGAAGTGTTTTACTTGATTGTTTGAATGATAGTTATAATAAGAAACTTGTGTATGATTTAGCATATTCTTTGAGAAAACTTGCAGCTTATAGAGAATGTTTTACTGGTGCGATGAGTTTATTATTTGAACTTTCGAGTACTAATGAGAAGTTCTTTACTGATATGAGGTGTATTATTCTTCCTGAATATATGCAAACCGAAGCGGATTTTAAGGTACAGATTGGAATTATGAAAAATTTCTTTATGAGAGATGATGACTTAGCGTGGAAGCTTTTGCGAGATCTTTTGCCGGGATATAGTCGAGGTCCTTTAAAGAGAACTGACTTTAGATATTATCCAATTCGTTTTATGGAGCAATCGGAAATAGAAGTCTGCAAAGATATAGAAGTGTACGTGGAATTAGCCTGTGCAAATATTGGGGAAAAAAGTAGTCGCGTTATCGATCTTGTTAGAATATGTCCGTATTTGTCAGTTGTTTCGGTAAATAATATAGTTGATACTGTTTTAAGTGAGATAAATGAATTAGATGATATTGATGAATTACATGGTATGGTAAAACAATATGTGATTGATTATTCATTAGGTACAGAGCAGAGAGAAGCTTTTAGCAAGATTAACAGCGTGCTTGACAATAATTGTGATAAAACGCAACAACTTGATGCCTTTAAAAACTGTTATCCCTATATCCGAGACGATAATGATATAATAAAAGCTACTGAATATGTTTTAGGGGTGTATAAAAAAGAAGGATTTGGAGGATTGGTAGTAGGGTTTGAAAAAGTAGAAGATCGTTTCTTCTTTTGCGAGATTCTGTTGAGAATACTAGATGAGGGAAAAATCAAAGAATTATGTTATTATCTAGCAGATAGAAATTTAAACAATTTTCTGGAAATTGTAATAAATGGTATTAAATCAGAAGAATTGGTACGTATTATTGATAAAAGTCATCCTAAGTATGTATATTTTCTATGTAATCATATTTGTGATAGCTTTATGTTAAGTCATGTTCAGAATCAGTCTTCTAAATTCAAAAAAATCTATTGGAATAATGTGAGTCGTGTAAATATTGGAGATTTTGATGATGAACTTTTTGGAACTTTAGTTGAACTGCTTGTGAAGTATAAAAATTATATTCTTGCGTTTAGAGTATTATCAATTCGAATTGGATCAGGAAGTGTAAAAAAAGAACAGGTACTAAAATTGTTGGAGGAATATACTGTTTTGGATAATTATTCTGAAAATTGGAATGAGTCTGGAATTATGTATGATATCTTAAAAGCATTGATGTATATTGAAAGTGAAATGAATGATCGATTAGAGACACTTTCTGATATGGAAGAAAAGTATATTCGTTTTTTTAGGGTTAGTGGAGTGGTTGGCGCTTACAAAATACCCTACGGAGGACTGAAATCCGTAGGGTATTTTTTCACTTTAATCAAACATCATTTTTGCAAAATCAAGCTTCTAAGCAGACAGAAATCAAATACATCAATTCGACCATCCTCACATAAATCGACATTCTGCCAACAGGTCAGTTCTTGTGATGCGCCGAGCAGCCATTTTTGCAGCATAACAGCATCGGCAATGTTTACATTACCATCAAGATTTGCATCTCCAATTATTTTTTGGGGAATCAATTCATCGAGGTCGACGCTATACCATATTATTGATGATTTTTCTTTATCTGCAATCGCCCATTTTAGGGTCATATCGTCAACTATCGGCTGAACAGACGTATCTGAAAGGCGAGAATTATATATTGCAGTTTCGTTTCTTAAAATATTTCCTACTTCATCAATTATGACATATCTGATACTATCAAATTCATCGTTTATGAATTTTTCCCACAATACGCAATACGCACCTGTTTTAAGTGTAACTACTTTAACATTTCCGGCTTTTTCAATATCATTGCACTCCATAAGCCAGATCACATTTCTGTCTGCAATACTATCATTTACTACATCTATTCTTTCAGTTCCGTTTACCAGATCATCAGTGGTGAACAGATTTTTATCAATTATTCTTACAAAAACATCATATTTTTGTGTAAAAGCATCGGAATTTCTCATTAGATCTGAGGAATACTCTTTTCCGCTCTTGCCAGCAAGTGCAAAAGTCGAACTTCCTTCAGCGATACCTCCCATATGAAGAAAGGTATTGTTTTGGTGAAGAGTACCCTTCAGCTGCTCATATTTTCCACTTGAATGAAACAGTATATCTCCTTTAGAAATAAAGCCGAATTCGCCCTCTGAATCAATGGAATATCTGTTCATATTTATTCCTCTTGAATGGTCTGCATCACCCATCTGAATGGCAGCAAGCCCAAAATCAGTTTTTATCATTGAAACGCCTAACGAATGGGAACCTTCATAATCAGAAAAATCTATCAGAGTCATATCCGATGCATTTATTGCCGCAAATTCAGAACCCTGATGAATTATTCCGTCATTTGAATAAGAGGCAGACCATTCGGTATCATACAATACTCCCAAAACGCCGTTTTTATATTTAATGTTTGCATTACCACCGTTGAACGGAAACTGAGCAAGCGTTTTTTCAATTGGCAGCCCAAGATGATCTACTTGTCTGCCATTCATATCATATTTACAAATGATAATGTTTTCTGTCTGAGGATAATTTATTACTTCATCTTCAGTTAATTCTTTGCCCCATATAATGTAAATATAGTTATCATCTCCTATTTCAGCAGCACCAAATGTAAAACCTGGGTTATTGATTTTTATGCTTTTTAGTTTATTATCTTCTGGAATTATATTGATGAAATCTTTTTCTCCATAAACAGCAAAAGCATTTCCATCTTTATCCGAGACCTCCTGTAATACGTCGAGACTTCTAAATCCATTATTGTAATTTTGAAGAAAACCGTTTTTTTCAATGTCATTAGGATTTTTTGTAAAGGTGTTGTAGTTTATATTGTCCAGAGTAACAGATTTGTTTGATGCCATATTGCAAAGACCGTTTTCATTATTCTCAATATCATAATCGAGACTTGCACGTTTATTGTTTCTGATAAATACGGCCTCAGGGAATAAAGCTTGCTTATTTATGATGTCATTTTTAAGGTGATATGGAATGGATAATTCTTGCAGATCATAGCAGCCTGAAAAAGCATTTTCTTCGATTTTTTGGGTAGAATCGGGAATGTAGATATAAGTGGCAATAATTCCGTAAAATGCTCTATTACCTATTTCAGTAATATTGTCATGTAAAACGACATTTTCAAGGCGCTGACATAGGTCAAAAGTGCCTTCTTCAATAACGGTTATGTTTTTGGGAATTGTTATTGAAGAAAGAGAGGTACAATTAAAGAAAGCTCTTTTTTCTAATTTCTCTAAATTGTCGGGCAGTACGATATTATCAAGTTTCCAGCAGCCTTCAAAGGCACATTCTCCTATTTCCTTTACACTTTCAGGAATAACCACCTTTTCAAGCTCAAAACAATATCTGAATGTTTCGCTCTCTATTCTTTCTATTCCTTCGGGAATAACAACTGACTTCAGCTTTTCGCAGTAAGAAAATGACTGTCCGATTGATTTTATACTTTTGGGGATTTCTATTGAAACCAGTTCTTTGCAGTCCACAAAAGCACAATCAGCTATCTGAGTAACGGGAACACCATACAAATTATCCGGAATAATAACTTCTTTTGCAGACTCATCGCAATCATATACAGAAATATGATCCCTGTAGATATAATATGTTAAATTACCGATTTTACGTTCGTTTATATCTCCAATTTCAGTTCCGAATGGAGAGGATGTAAAAGCAGCAGGATTTAAATAGGCGGCATTATTTGGGAGCTTAACCTCACTCAGATTCGGGCAATAACCAAACGCTGCATAACCTATGCTTGTGACACTATCAGCTATATCCACAGATACTAAGGAATCGCAATATCCAAAAGCATACTGCCCTATAGTTGTAACGCCCTCGGGAATAGCAATAGATTTCAGTGATTTACAAGCAGAAAAAGCATATTCATTGATATTTATAAGGCTGCTTGGTAAATCAATTGATTCTAATGCACTGCAATTTGAGAATGCTGTTCGTTCAATTTCTGTAACACCATTGTCCGGAATGTTGATTGATACTAAGGAACTACATCCATAAAAAGCGCCTTCTTGGATAACAGTTACAGTATCCGGAATCACAACTGATACAAGCTGTTCGCGATAAGCAAAACCGTCAATCTTGGTAACTGGCAATCCTTTGATACTGCTTGGGATAATTGCTTTTGTGATTGTCTTTTTGGTTTTATATAATTCTGCATGATCTTCAAAAATATAAAAACTAAAGTCTCCATCATCATAAGATTCATATTCATCAGCAGCTATTACATACAATGCGTTATCCCGTGATAAAAGAGGTGTTACACCACACTCCAGAAGACATGTTAAGCCGATCAATAAAGTGATAATTTTCTTCTTTTTCATATTAAACCCTCTTTTCAATAATCGAACGTCTAAGCAATATCACATTAAATTATCTGTTTTGTTATCTTTGACGAGGTCGAAATTTTGCTAATTAAAAAATGCTTTGTTTATACTATACCACAAATTCACAGAATTGTCAAGCAGTTTTAGAAATTTTTACAGCATTTTGCACAGAGATTATTTATGTTAATTTATACGTTTAGTATATTTGCCGATTATTCACAATGGCATATTATTATATTTCCTAAACCGTTGACATTCTGCCTCACTATTTGTATAATAGAAAAAAATATTTATTCTGGTGCAAGTTTTTCGATTATTTTGCGTCTTATGTAGTGAGGAACCTCGAAAGGAGATATCACATGGACGATAACTCTATCATTGAACTATACTGGAACAGGGATGAACAAGCTATTCATGAGACTGATAAGAAGTATGGTAAACTCTGCTATCGGCTTGCAGATAATATCTTAAAACACAGGGAAGATACAGAGGAATGTGTCAATGATACTTTCTTAAAAGTATGGAATTCTATTCCTGATGACCGCCCCGAACACTTTGCTGCGTATATCTGTCAGATTGTGAAGCGGCTTGCACTTTCAAAATTCCGCCATAATACAGCAGAAAAACGACAATGTGACCAATATTTATCCTATGATGAGCTGTCCGAGTTTGTATCAGGTACAGAAAATCCCGAAGAAGCAAGTATTATGGCAGAACTCAGCAATTCCATAAGCGATTATCTTTCGGGTGAAAGCAAGCAAAATCGTATAATCTTCATCAGAAGATACTGGTATTATGATTCCGCTGAAGAAATAGCAAGGGCTTTCAACATATCCCCTAATACGGTATGGTCGATTCTAAGCCGAATGAGAAAACGTTTGAAAAAGTATTTACAGAAAGAAGGTTATGATATATGACTACTGAGATGTTTGATAATGCTATTAACGGCATTCGTCCCGAACTGATTGAAGAAGCTGCCAATATCAGCCCTGCCACCGTGAGAAAGCCTTATTACAAATATGCTGCTGTTGCTGCCGTATTTGCTCTTTGTGTTGCAGGCGGAGCGTTAACGGTATCACATATTACCCGTACCCCTACAGGTACAACGTCTGAAATCTCCAACATCGGTGAAAATGATCTATACGGCGGTGAGGTAGATAATTCCGTTTATGGAAATACGGGCAATTCTGCTATTTCTGACAATAAGCCTATAATCAAAGGAACAGCATATACTGATGAGGAGATAATTTCACTGATTGAAGCAAACAAAGAGATCATTGCTTTGAATATATCGGCTGAATACGGCAGATTCGGTGAAGAAGTGCAGATTTTTACTAAAGGATACTATCATGTGATACTTGGTGAAACTAACTGTGTTGATCTTGACTTTCTCACGCTCCCTGTCTGCATTGACAACAAAATCGTTGGCAATATTGAAGTGTTCCGTCATAATGCAGAAATTATGTACTCCTTGAATGCCGGCGGAAATAAATGGGACGCAATGAATGAAGCACTTGCTTATTCTGATAATATTGCTTTCGTATTCGGCGGTTCGGCAAGTGAGGTAGCTATTGCGCCTGATAACACGATTTTTGAAATTACTCACGATGCAAAGAGTACCGTTACAGCAGGATATGATCTACTTGCTACGGAATACAATACATTCTCCGCTTCTGAATTAACTGACGAAAATAACTATATCACTGCAACAGCAAAGGAGTGAACCGAATGAATAGTGCTAAAGGGCGATTTATCGCTGTTATATGCTTCACCGCCCTGACACTGACCGGATGCGGTATGAGTGCTGAATCACAACAGGAATACACAAATAGTCCTGCCTATAATGTAGGTACTGAGATAACAGAACCTGCCACTGAGATTGAAACTACGACTACACATCATACTACTGAGACAAAAACAGGAACAACTACATCTGCAAATGATGATGTTGCTGCTACAACAGAAAAGTCTAAGTCAAATGAAGACAATAGAGTCGGAATTGAAACTGTGAAAGCAACATCTGAAAGTAAAGTACCTACTGAACAAAATCAGGATAAAGCAAGTGAATCTCAGAACGATACACCGAAATTAGCTGTAACTACAAAAGCTGACACTGAAACAGAAACCACCAACACTGAAACTATTATTCATTCTGATTCGGCAATGTATGATGAAAATAATAATGAGATTCCCTCATATACCCCTAAAACTGATCCTGTTGTTATTGCAGGTGACGGGGATGTATTATTAAATGGCACTTTAGAAGAACAAATGGGGAGACAATCTGTTCGTGTTTCTAAAGAAGAAGCTGAAATGCTTATCAACATGCTGAATGAAATAGAGCTTGTGCCTGTCGATTATCCTGATCCAGCAAGCATTCCGTATGGTGGTGGATTTATTATGGATATTGAAGGTAACGAAAGGTATATTCTGCTCGGCGAACGATATCTGCAAATCGGAGACAACTATTACTATGATGCAAATAATAAATCAGAAGCACTTAGTGAAGCTATCGGTTATATATTGAATTCATAACAGATGTTCGTACCATACTCCGATATACTTTATTGGCATTTGAACACTATCCGCAAGCTCTCGGAAACGCTCTGTAAGCGTTTCTGAGGGCTTTTTCTTTTCAGCGGTTAGTTTTCCGCTCCGCAGGCTCGGACGGTGCTGTGGGGCTTTGACCTTCGCCAGATGGTCAGGCTGAGGTCTGCTCGGTGATACCGTGACGGAGTTCATACTCACGCACACGGTGGTAGAAAGTATTTGCCGACATATCCATTCTCCGCATAAAAT
>JAEEGL011984221.1_pt1 | contig 26335 bp, 17 predicted proteins | sample 9134231 | NCBI WGS metagenome assembly JAEEGL01 (sample SAMN16246548, study PRJNA631951) | gut metagenome | biome: gut microbiome; feature: rumen; material: fiber-attached | host: Bos | place: Iran: Karaj | collected 2018-10
CTTTTATTGACTGGGACCTTGCAGCCATATACCTGTTCCACTATGGCTGCTTGACAGAGAAGGATATTATTGAACTCGTTAAAGAAGGTGTCGTCAGCAAGGAACATGTGAAAGTTGAATCGTAGAACTGATCAATAACGAAAAACATGAATTCGGATCTTTTGTACTCGCTATTTCAGTTTTCAAACAACACGCCTATTTAAAGAAAATATCAAAAAAGATTATTTTTTTTTCTTTTCTGTGCAGATAGGCTGCACAATATTGTACTATCTTTGTACTCGTTATTTGAATAATTAACTAATAATACTATAGAATATGAAAGAATTGAAGTGCCCACATTGCGGACAAGTGTTCCAAGTAGATGAAGCTGACTACGCAAGCATCGTTAGCCAAGTGAAAAACGCAGAATTTGACCGAGAAATTACTCGCCGCCTTCATGAAATTGATGAACGCCATAAGGCTGAGCAGGAACTTGCAACTGCAAAGACTGAGCAAAGTTACCAGTCTCAATTGAACCAAAAGCTGTTGGAATTAAGTGCTAAGGAAGCAGAAATAGCACGTATCAAAACAGTGTCAAATTCTCAGTTGGAAAAAATAAGAGGAGAGAAAGATTCTGAGATTGCTCAGCTGAAAGCTCAATTAGAAAACATTGAAGCTCAGAAAAAAGGAGAACTTGAACTGGCTTTGTCAGAAAAAGATAAGACCATTTCAGAGTTAAATGCTGTTGTCAATCAGAATGAAACCAAACTACAATTAGCCTTAATGGAAGAACGTAATAAGGCTCAGCAGAGTGTACAAGCTAAAGAAGCTGAAATCACAAAATTACGCTCGGATGCTGAATTAGAAAAAAGAGAGGCACAAATACACGAAGCAGCTTTGTTAAATCGTCACGCAGAAGAACTGCGTATGAAACAGGAGCAGATAGATTACTACAAAGACCTGAAAACCAAAATGTCAACGAAGATGGTCGGTGAGACGTTGGAACAGCATTGTAGTATAGAATTTGAGCAGTATATCCGTCCAATGATGCCAAATGCGTATTTTGAAAAAGATAACGATGCTATTGACGGAACGAAAGGTGACTTTATTTTCCGCGATTCAGAAGATGGTACAGAGTATATCTCCATCATGTTCGAAATGAAGAATGAAATGGACCAAACAGCTACAAAGCACAAGAATGATGATTTCTTAAAAAAACTTGATGATGATAGAAGAAAAAAAGGATGTGAGTTCGCTGTGCTAGTGAGTCTGTTGGAAGCTGACAATGACCTATATAATAATGGTATTGTTAACAAGTCACATCTCTACCCTAAAATGTATGTGATTCGTCCTCAGTTTTTTGTTCCATTCCTCAATTTGCTTGTTCAGGCTTCCAAAAAGAGCTTGGAATACAAAAAACAACTGATTCTGGCTCAGAGTAGGGAGGTTGATGTTACGAACTTTGAAAGTAAGATAGAGGATTTCAAGACAAAGTTTGGTCGTCATTATGAGCTGGCAAGCAAAAAATTCGATGATGCAATTAAACAGATTGACGACACTGTTGCTAAGTTGCTGAAGATTAAGGAGAATCTGCTTGGCTCAGAAAACAATTTGCGTCTTGCTCAACAAGACACACAGGAACTGACAATCCGCAAACTCACATACAAGAATCCGACTATGAAAGCCAAGTTTGACGAGGCACGAAAAATCAACGAGGCTGTTGAGATTGAGGATAATGATGTAAATGATAATACATAATTACACCAAATAAGAATACGCCAAAAACATGTTTAATTAAGTATCTGAACGGCATCATCAAGGACATGCTTACAAAAAACACAGAAGATAAGCAAATGATGCAGATGCTGCCGCACAATTGGAATCTGGCACATTCAGAAAACGTCATCATCAAAGAAGTACATTGAAACGATGCTATAGAATAACGATAGCGGCTATAACCTCATCAAGATGTAGCCGCTATCGTAATAAATAGATTCAATACTGGTGCATAATTGAAAATTTACTATCTATTAATAAGAATGTAATAAACAATTGAAGGTTCTAAACCATCGTATTTAATTTGCTTTTTGAAACTAATGGGTAATCGAAGTGATGACAAATGCTTATATTTAATAGTGTCATTCTTCCACCCAGCTCCAATGCCATGATCGGGTCTAATCTCTACATACTGATTGGCTCTTGTAGTAAATCTCAACCAACGATGATGATCGACTTGATTCGCTATTATAGTAGGCTGAATACCAAGTTCTGCCTGCATAAGGTTCCTTATGAATCCATCTCTACTTGTCTGGGAGCCGAAATTATTTCTTATATATTGTTCGCTTATAGGGTAATAGTAATTATTGTTAACACATAGATTTGTATCCAAACTCAGAGTTATACTATCAATAGTGAGATGATAAAGATCTCTGATTTCGGTAATAAGCCCCGTAAGGATGATACACGCAATCGGTGATATTAGGTAATTCTCAGTAAATTCAATGTTTACGTTTTGGTTCATCAAAATATCTTGAATGCCATCAAGCATTTGTCTATTTCCATTTACTACTTGCCCTATGATAATATCTTGGAAGATTTGATCTGTTGAATAATGTCCGTCACTGATAATTCCATCGAGAATCATTCTTTTACCACCCATCATCAACTGCAGTATTTCATTTTCAGTTGGTAAAGGTAGAACATTCATTGATGGATAAAGTGAATCTTGATAAATCTTATCGCATTCGATGCCCCAAGAATTTGAAAGAGGGAGAGTGTCGAATTCTGTAGTGAAATAGTTCTGCCGATTATTAGCAGCATCGGTAAGAACGATTGCACTTCTTACGGTTCCTGAAAACTCGGCTCCGGAAACAGAATCTAACCAAGCAAGAGCAGTTGCGGTGTTGTACAAAATGAACCGTGACATAAGATCATTGTCATTTCGGTCATATTCCAAGAAAACATTTACCCTCTTTCCTTCGTTTTGAGCATTATTAAGAAGAGTGCCTATTGGGCTATTTATATCGTTCCAATCCGAAGCTATCAGTTCATTTTCTTTAGGAATAAAGATTTCAATGGTGCGTATGTTAGAATTGTCAACTGCATCTTTGAGAATATCCTTTAGTAATCTGGCTTCACATCTGCATGAAGGAGATAGTGCCTGTACTGATGGAGGAACTGCTCTAAATAACCTCATTTCCTTTTCAAGCCATTTATATACAGTGGCAGTGGAAAGGAGGCCAGCATAAGAATAAGTGCCTCGAGTAATCAAACACTTCGCACAAGCCTGACCTGGGTGATCTTTGCAATCACACCCGAAACTGGAAACTATATCATATGCTGTCTTGATAACACCCTCGAAAACAGCACGATCAGAAAGTTGACAAGAATAGCCAGCGCCTCCTTTATTGGTGTCATACAGATAGAGGAAATTGTTAGCATCTATCTTATTGACATCAAAAGATATCTCTGTATAGTCTATGGCAAGATAATCGCAAATAGCACGTGATAAAACCGTCCCCATAGAGTATAGAAACTCCATTGTAGAAAGAGGATGTTGGTGGCGGTAATCATCGAAGAACCTCAATGCGGCATATGAGGTGGTGTTCTCACATGTCAAGAACACATGCCTATCGACTTGATTAGAAGTAAAAGGCGCATTTCTACTCCATATTAACCCTGGGAATTGAATCGATGGTTTACATGTATAAGCAACGTCGGGGACAGCCTTTAAATTAAAGCCATTAGAGGATTCATGCTGTATTGCAAACCCAAAACCTTTGCCTTTATTGCAATATACAACCTTTCCTTCATTTCCCAATACATCACAAAAACCGACCGTTTTAGGATTATTCCATGAGAAATCCGGTAAAAACGATGTGATATGGTAAAAATGTTTACTTGTATCTTCCTGCCTATCTTCATCGGCATTATAGTCAGTCGAATAACCGACGACCTCCTTTGCTTTAGTAAATGTTGCATTACCTCTATCTCTCAATCCTACAAAAGTCATCATCCCTTTACCACAATGCAGGCAACTTTTTCCTTTTTGTGGCATCACTTCTGCATAATCTGTCCAGCCACATGAATCGCATCTTGAAATCCACTTATCAATTGATTGGTAACCATAACTATTCCGATTTGATATGGCATCTGAATAATAATTCTTCTCATTGACAACGACCGTTTGGCAAGGAGCATACTCATTCAGAGCAACTCTTGCCTCCCTTGATACTGTAGTTTCACGACGCAACTTCTTAAGTTCCGCCTTCTTATCATTCAGATCAGTCCTTCTATTAGCGATTAGATGTGGAGCAATTTGATTATGATTGATTTCATTCCTCAAATTCTTGATATCTTCCACTAATCTATTAATCCTTACTTTTTGATTTCTATTTGAAGCATCAAATTCCACAATCCCTGTTGGCATATTAGCATTTGGGAAGAATTGCATTTCAGAAAGGTAGTTCAATAGATTCTGTACTGCAAATTTGTTTAGTTGATAGGAAATGGCTATTTGAGTTGCTCGTGCATTAGCATTAGCTAATGAAGTCATAAGTTGATTATATACTTGCAGATACTTATCCCTTATCTCACGAATCCTGTCTTTTGTCATTGCAATAGCGTTCGTACAAACGTATCCTGGAAAAAGGTTTGAAAAGACTTCGTTAAGTCTTGTGCCAATTCTGTTGTCGAGATGATCGATGAAAGTATCGCAAATAGAGGGGGCACCCTGTTGTGATGAAATAAAGAAATCTGCAGAAGAAGAATTACCACTTACAGCCATTCCGCCAGCTACAACGAAGTCGCGGAAAAAGAATGAATTAATATGGCGTTCAACGATAATAGAACTTTCTTTTGGCATACGTTTTGCAGCCTTGTCTTCAAGCATCATCTGAGGAGTGAAGAAAGTATTGATTCCATCTGGAGTTGCTGGACAAGCAGTAAATGCTACAGACTTGCTTTGTCCAAAACGTCCCGCTCGTCCCGCTCTCTGAAGATAATTGGAAGCTTGTGGAGGAACATTGGCCAAATATACCAAGTCAATATCACCAATATCAACACCCATTTCCATTGTGGTGGAACAATTGAGAATATTAAGATTTCCTGTAGCATTAGGATCACCTTTGAATTGTTTTGTGTATTCTTCAAGAATATCCCTATCAATCTGAGCAGAATGTTCAGCAGCGACATATACATTTCTGAATCTGAAGGCATTCTCCATGTAATTCGACCAAAGACCAAGCTGTTTTAGATTATTAATCTCGGGATTGGTTTGTAGCCACTGTTGCAATTGTTGGTCATTAGGATATTGAATGTCAAGTAATGGCATTCTTATGCTTTCAGAAGAACACTTATATTGTTCCATATTGTCTCTTGTCAATTGTCCGTTCATCATCGGGCTATACCCCATAAATGTCACATCTAAGAACTTCCTTGTAACAGGACATAAGTAAGAGTACTCATTCAGACGAAGATAACAAGTTTGTTGGTTCGGATTATCTGCTGACATATCAAGGTAATATGAAACACCTTGATTATCAGTTCTAAGGATGGGAATATTATCTTCTTTCCCAATAAGTTGTGACCATGCAGATTCTAATATATTTGTAATCAGTTGTCTGTTTGTAGGTTTATTAAGTTCGTTTTCATTATCAATACCAAAAGCTGCACAAAGGAGTGTGACAATCCTGTTCTGCCGTTTTGAAACGTTATTATCATTATTAAAAGTTATGCTTGGCCATCCCTTTCCACCATTCCTGTTATTGGGATTGGATATAGTGGTTGGTTTATTATTTCTTAGATAGTTTTTTTCATTTCGAGCTGCATTACGACCTAGGGGTTGAATACAATTCCCAAGGCGAACAACATAATCCAAGCATATCTTAAGGAAATTTTCCCACTCTGTCTGCTCAATTTGAGGTTGGTCAGGATGATTATTATTCCAAGTGACAATTACATTTGGAATTACTTTACTTTTAAGGTCTGGATAAACAACAGTTACAAGTCCCATGGTTTCCAAAGAACCAGATGCGTGCAGAAGTCTTCTTCCGATAGCAGATCGGAGGACAGCGGCCTTATACGAATCCAGAGAATTTTGGTCTGTGGTAATATGATTGAAAATATCATTGCTATAGACAATATCCCTAAAATCGCTCAGCGGTAAAGGGGAAATGCCTTGTTTAAATATCCGAGCCTCGGATAGTCTTTTGAGGATAGCTCCAAGAGCGAAATCTCTCTCTACATTGATGTTGAATTTCTTGGCAGAAATAGCCGTTTTCTGTCTGCTGTCCGTAAAGGAAATGTATTTCCCCCAGAATTGTCCTTGGTTAGGGGTGGTTTCTGCCAACAAAACAGGTGTGACCAGTTGTTTAAGGGTATCCATTGGCAGATGGAAACCTGAAATCTTGTTAGAAGATGATATCTGGCCGCAATGTGAGCAACACTCTGACTGAGCGTGGTTAAGGAAAGTCACATAAGTTCCGTTGTTGGCGTTAGAAGAAACTCTTTTGGGCTTATTCTCCGAAAAATCAATATAGTGATATACAGGAGTAATATGTTGAAATCTGCCACTCGATGTCAATAGTCCAGCCTTATAGGTAATATGTGCCCCTTGTATGATAGGAAGGGTTTGCTGAGTCAGGTCGTCATCATCGTTATCTGCGAATATATTATCTACCTCATCATTAAAATCATCTCTTATTGCTCTCAATTCATGTGTGTTTGTGTCTTCTTCAGCTTTATACATGAATTCTTGACAAGAACGACACTGGATTAGTTCAAATAACGGTTTTCCACAGTGAGGACAAGTTTGACTATCAATGCTCGTTATATATCCCATCGGAGAAATACCATGATGTGAACAGTTCGGATTGAGGCAAGCAAAAAGTCCACTAGGTTCTCTCATGAAAAAATGAGCTCTCAGCATAAGAAGATATTCTTTTGAATTGCCATTTTCCCATGACAATTCACACAAACCGTCAAGCACTTCCAATAACTCAGGTATGTTGGTTATATTGAATGGCTCACCATTGAAAAGTATATCCCATATCTGATTTGAAGACAGATACGGTTTCTCGTTGATCTCTTGGCGAAGTTTGAGAACAGCCTCAGGGTTGATATTGAGTTCTTTCGACAAGAGAGCATCTCGTAGATTAAATCTGTCGGGTATAGAAGGAACAATTCTTCTGCCACCTATAACATGGATTCTGTCCGTGTCCTGTCCTGTCAATTCATGAATGAATTGCTGGAGAGTGTTAGAATCACAGCCAATAGTAGCACTTGTGCATGCGAAATGTACATTTTCTTTATTGGCACCAAAAGCATCTAAGACCCTTTTGATTTCATATTTAAGTTCAATGGCTGCTGATCCTGTGTAGGTATGTGCTTCATCAATAATAATCCATCGTAATGCACTCTCTTCTTGGTTTGGATCATTTGGATTCATGACTTCTTTATCGTCATCTCTGACCAAAATGTATTCCAACATGCTTGGGTTGGTAAGTAGTAGATCAGGACGATGCTCACGGATAGCAGTTCTTGAAGTAATTTCAACTTCTTTATCACGGTACTGGCCTGCTTCTTTCGTATTACTATTATAGCAAGCGAATTGAAGTCCCAACTCTTCGCAACACCTTTTGATCCTTCCTTTTTGGTCGTTCGCAAGAGCATTTAAAGGATACATAAATATTGCCTGAATCCCTTCACCCCTATGTATATACATGTCATTGAGGACTGGATATAAAAAACATTCTGTTTTTCCAGAACCAGTTCCACTAGTAACGACAATACTTTGGGCATTCCCCGGAGTTGAATTACACAGGAGTTGCCAACTCTCATGCTGATGTAAATATGGATGCCATGGACGAGTATCGTTTTGAGTTCCAAATCTTTTAATCATATCAGCCACTTGAGGCTCGAATGGTGCTCTCCAATCCACATCAGGGGCAATCTGTTCCCATCCAAATGCAGATTGGAAGAAAGGTTCGCCTATAAATGGTTCCCGCTCAAACAATTCTTTTATAGAAGGCCTCATGGGATGGTCACCTGGTGTCCACAGGGATAGGAGGCAATCCTCTATACGTGCTTCTGCATGTGTGTAAATATTCTTAAATTTCATACTGTTGATAATATAATTTATGTTCTAACAAATAACTGATTGATTGATAAATTTATTAAATAGGTTTTTATCTATTTTTGAGGGCGCATATTGAGCTATGTAACCGAGAAAAGAGATAAAAATTCAAATCAAACTTAAAGCAAAAGAAATACTCATTGATAGAAAACTAAAAACAGAATAGATAGAAATATCTAAATTGTTAGTTCATTAAATTTTCCACTTGTGATGCTACCCATAGCAGGTACTCATTCCAACAGTTATCCTCTTGTTTGCCATATGTTTGCTTCCAACGGATATATGATTGTTTTATAATCTCATCTTTGGAGAAATTTAGGTAAAAAACAAGATCTTTTTCATCTATAATTATATGAAAATCGGAGATTAGCTTGTTCATTTTATTCCTCACATCACGAATGGATATAGGGTCAGATTCAGCTTTTATAAATAACCAACAATAAAGGGCTAACACAAAGCCTGGGTTATCGATGACTTCTCCTATCCACGGGAGCTCTTGTAAAGGTAAATCATATCTTAAACCATGATCAAGGAATTTTGCTGCTGCATGCCAGCATTTATCTCCTAAAGAAGAATTAACTAATTGGTTTGAATATTCCTCACAAGAAAGAATTGTATTCATTGTACCATTCTCAATAAAAACGGGACGTATATAACCTCTTTGGTTACAAACAACAATCATCCGTTCATCTGTATTAGGGAGTCTATAAACACCATCATCACCACGTGGAATATCATCTTTTATTTCACCATCTGTGTTAATCAGGAGAAGATGACCTCTAAAAGATGTAATGATGTTATTTGAGTTTTCTTGTGAAGTATCATTATGTTGAGTACGAAGATGAAGGGATACACTATTTGTTTCAGAATTAAGCATGAGGCTTATGGGATATTTAAGAAGTGTAAAGAAATAATATCCTATTAAAAAAGGAACACCTCTCTCTGCACATTCTCGATAGCAACCAAGTCTATCAGCAGTTAAAATCAATCCAAGAGAACCTTCCGAAGGCAAAGAACCGTTTTGGGGTGTATCGCTTATCATTAGATTCGTGGATAGTTCGTCATCTCCAAGCTTGTGATTTATGAATCTGGTGTCATGGACTTGGTATCGATATGAATTTACTTCTGTCCAAGGGATTATCTCTTGGTCTTTTACCTTAACCGCTGAAGGTGAGAATAGGCAAAATTCCTTAAATAGTGTTTTAACATGAATGACAAATGATTCACCGCTTTTTGGATAGCATGTCAGGGGAAAAGTTGTATCATAGTATTCCTTTCTAACAACCACATCTTCATCAGGAGAAACAACACCATCAGAAAAATAGATTTCACCTTGGTCCCAGGAAATTCTATAATGACACTCATTTGGAGGAGTTCGGATGAGCTCAACATTCAAATTAGGACCAACGCTTAAGACTTTGTTTTCAGGGGTTGAAAACGACCCATTACGGGAAACGACACATTGGATTTTCCCAAATGGAATCTCGTTTGACCATGAACTATTTCTATCTATTCGGTAGAGGATGTTTTCATTTTTTACTGTCTTGCCGTCATCCTCATCATCTATGCATTCATGAACTGTGGCCTGAGTAGGGTCAGATAAATCGCAGACATCCTCAACGATAAGAGGATTGTATTTCCTCAATATTTTAATTTCGGTCCACTTGGGTGTTAATTCTGAACCAAAGGAGTAGCTGTCTAGAGCATCTTTCTTCTTTATTTTAAAAAGAACATTAGAGTCATCGGTAGGAACGTCACAATAAAGAAGGTAGAACGTCTTCTCAAAAAACGAAGTCCGAATAGGACCTTTATATTGTCCGATGAATTCAGACAGTTCCCAAGCTTCATCAAATATAATAATAGATGGACTTTCTCCAAACCTTGCGCCAATTATATATTCTTGACCATTTATGGATCTATAAAAAGAATGAGGTATACTGAGGTCTATATTTGTGGATAGAATAGGTTTCTCAATTTGTGGTATTCTTAAAGAGATGTTGGACAGGTCATCATACAAAATGGAAAAATTGATGTCGTAATATGAGATAAAAACATTATTTGACTTTGTGTATTGAGCTATAGTTTGAATGCATTCTTCATCCTTGTATAGCAGAATTGATAAAGAGTCCATTGTCTGAAGTTCTGGATGACTTCGAATGAAATTCTCTCCCAACTCTGAAGGCCCAGTGATATTTATGCGAATGATGAATTCATTAGGGCATATTTTCAAAATCCATTTGGCATGAAAAGGATGACATTCTCTTTCTTTATCTCCTTCGGTAATACCTTCAACAGCTAATTTATACCATCTGTGATTTTCGTCACATGCAAAAGGCATCCCTTCTGGTTTGTGCTCTCGAGCTGCTGACACTAAATAATTCTTATATTCTTTTAGGGATTTCTTTGCTATAACAGCACCTGGGACATCTTCAAAATTAATGTTCTTTCTAACAAACTTTTTTATCAATCTATTCCAAACTCCACATTTATTGACATACGCTCTTTCCATAGGAAAACCACCTTGAAAAAAAAGAGAATAGACGAATTCCCTTCGTGTTGTCCTAATCAATTTGGCTCCTTTGATATAAGCATCTGTATCATTAGGATCAAAAATACGTTTAGCATTATCAATTAAGGATTCTACTCCTTCATTATTTTGTTCTAATCCAAGGGTACAAAATGCAATGTTTTTATAACCATTAACATCAGAATCTCCATCATATCTTTTCCACCATTCTGCAAGATAAAGGGCTGCTTCTTTGGGACAATTATTAAAATGATGATTATTATTATATTGAGTAACCAAATAATCCTTGAGTGAAAAGAATTGATTATCAGTTACTTTGATTTTCCAAAGTGGTGTTGGACAACCATCTGAAAAACCATTTTCTAGAAGTATTGTTTTAAAGTCCAGCATAATGTATTGTTTTGAAGAAATAGTATTATAATTTTATTTTGAGAGTTGTCAAATATGTCTTGACAAATAAACTCATATAGTATGATATAATTACACCTTTCTGCTAAATATTACTTATAAGTAAAATCTTTTCTTGTCATGTGGGTTCCATTATCAACAATGTGGCGAATTATAGGAATATCATCTTTGACTTAAACTATATACTTGTCTATTTAGTGTCTATGATGTCTTCGTTTTGCTTCGCCAATTGATTCTTTATCAGCTTTATAAATAATGTAGCTCAATGGATTGGCCTTAAAGTATTCATTTCGTTTTTGTTTGTCCGACTCTCTCTTTTTCCCTCCCATGTGCCATAGAATTGCATCTTCTTCAGCCGGAGTAAGGACAAAGCCAGAATAACCGACCTGACGAACAGATCTTTCGCTGTGTCCCTTGTAACCTTTACATACATAAGCTTTGCGTTTTTCTAGATTAAATCGAAGTACGTCGGCTTTACATACATCATGCATTAATGCAGCAATAATAATACTGTCGGCTGGCATCTCTGAAGGATCAAATCCTTCTTGTATCTTTGTCTCTCTGAGTTGCAAAGCCTTATGATAAGTTTCTAAAGAATGGCTAACAAGTCCACCCACAAAGCGATGATGCTTCAAAGAACCTGGTGCTTCAAAATATCCCATTCGGGTTATATATTTAATAAGATCTTCAATCTTATCGCGGTTAGTAGAACGAAGTAACGCAACACATTCGTCTATTTTCTGTTCTAGGGTTTTATGTACATGCATATGTGTTTTCATGTGTTAAATAGTTTTCTTCTTGCAAATATAATAAAAAACAATAGAAGAACAAAAAAAAGAAGAAAATTGTAGTGATTTGATGGATTTTTAATATCTTTGCAAACAAAGGGAATAATAAAAATGATTTAATATTATGATGGATAAATACATATTTGAACCAACAGGATTCGATTATGTGAATCCGAAGGCAAAGGTGGTGATAGTTGGTATCACACCTGGTAATTCACAACTAAAAGGAGTCAGAACATCACTCTCTCCACGAGAGGTTAAGCGCATAAATGCCTTTGCGGGAGGAATGAGACGTAATCTCATAAATATGCTCAACCATATCAGTGTGAATAAACTGCTGGATATAGATTCGTGTAGCTCACTTTGGGAGGAGAACTTTGACAAAGTTGACATGACATCACTCTTGATTGAAGCGACTTATGAGCTTAAAAAGAACGGAGAGAAAGAAATGTTTAAACACCCAGAGAAAATTTCCAAATCGGACAAACTGACAAAGATGCTTGAAGAAGGATTCTTGAAAAACTGTGCCAAGTATGAGAACACTGTGTTATATGTTGCTTGTGGCCCTGGAGTGTATGACGTCCTGAAGAGGCTACAAGCAGAAAAAAAGATAGAGGGACTTGTGGTCGGTATTGCTCATCCAAGTGGAGCGAACATGGGAAGGATTCAGTGTTACCTTGGTAAAGCAGAACCAAAAAACCAATCATATCTTTGGTGTATAGATAGAGTCAACGAAGCGAAAGAACTTGTGACGAAATTGTCACCTATACTTATGGCTTGACAAAGAAGATGGTTGTAGCGCCTTGCGAATACACATCTTTATTATTAGCTCAAAATCAATAGGCTTTAAGAGTTGGTTCGTTAATATTTTCTTTGATATAGACAACTAAAGTACATGGTCTTTAGAATCCACCATAGGGGGATTATCCGAACTGACTTCTAATTTGCAGTGTTTTTTCTGAACAGTTTTTTTTTTAAGCATAAAAAGAGGGTGTGTCAAAAATAGGCACATCCTCTTTTTGTGTTCATCTGTTGACATCATTAGTCCCATGACAGCTTATGCTGCATTTTTTTCGATTTGTGTGTTGTGGTGCATCTCCAAGCTCCAAATAGGCTTAGGTTGGGCGATATAAATGGCAAAATTGCCTCCATTTGTCGGTAGTTTTTGTTGTTTCCTCATTTTTGCGACCATTTTCTTCAGGTTGAATGCAATGGCAAAGAAGGCAAAGTCCATAGTGACCTTGTCTTTGCCAAAATGGCGGAAACGCCTGTAGCCCATGTCGTATTTCATCTGTCCGAAGACTGCCTCAGGTTCTATCGGACGCTTGGAGCGGTGTCCAAGTCCCTTTTCCGAGGTAAGCCTCTCACGTGCTTTCCGCTTGTACTCCATAAGCTGGTGGTTTACCTCAATCTCCCTGTTTCCTCGCTTTCTCTTGTAGCAGCCCCACCTGAGCGGACATCCCTCACACCTCTGTGCCCTGTACACGGTGCTCTCTGTAATGTATCCGCTCCCTGTCTTTCCGCGCCTGACCCCGATGCGCTCCATGTGCTGTCCCATCGGGCATACGAAATAGTCTCCGACGGGATTGTAGTACAGGTTCTCTATACGGAAAGCATCCTTCCTGAATGCACGTTTCTGTTCCTTGTGGAAGAGATTGTACTTGACGTATGCATCCATGCCGTTTGTCTCCATGAAAGCATAGTTCTCCTCACTTCCGTAGCCGGAGTCGGCACAGATTTCCCTGGCAAAGTGTCCGTATCTCCTGGAGAAGGAGTTAAGGAAAGGTGTCATGGTGAGCGTGTCCGTGGGATTGGGGAAGAGGCCGAAGTCCGTGATGAACTGTCCCTCCGTTGCTATCTGAAGGTTGTAGCCCGGCTTGGTCTGCCCGTTGTTCATCGCATCCTCCTTCATGCGCATGAAGGTCGCGTCAGGGTCGGTCTTGCTGTAGGAGTTGCGCTCGCCCAGCGCCTGAAGGTGGGCGTCATATTCTGACAGCTTGTTGTGCATCTGTTCTATCCTCTTGATATTCTTCTTTTTCTCACGGACGCTCTTCCTCGCTTCCCTGTCCTTTTGGGCTGGCGACTCCGAAAGCGACTTGCGCAACTCGTCTGCAATCTCTGTCAGGGTCTCGGGGGTAAAACCTACCGCCTCATCGCCGGATGCCTTGTCCTGTGCAATGGCATCGTCAACCTGTGCGAGCAGTGCCCTTATCTTCTCCATCAGCTTCGCACGGTTCTTCTCCACAGTCTTGCGCCATACGAAAGTGTACTTGTTGGCTTTCGACTCTATCTTCGTGCCGTCCATATACTCCACATCCAGCGTCAACAGCCCCTTGGCGCTGAGAAGCAGCACAAGCTGGGTGAAGACGTTGTTGATCTCGGTCTTCACGCGGTTGCGGAAACGGTTGATGGTGATGAAGTCCGGCTCTTCATAGCCTGCCAGCCAGATGAAGTGCACGTCACGCTTCAGGGCCTTCTCTATCTTGCGACAGGAAAAGATGTTGCTCATGTAGGCATAGATGACTACCTTCAGGAGCATCTTTGGGTTGTACGGACTGCGACCGCGATCCTTGTACAACTGGCGTAAGGCGGTAAGGTCGAGGTGCTCTACTATGCTGCTGATCAGGCGGACTGGGTCGTTCTCAGTAATGTCCTTGTCGATTCTTTGCGGAAAAAGTATCGTCTGGTTAGGAGAATACGGACGAAAGTGGTATCTTTGTGATGGTTTTTTTTGCATGTTGTAAAGGTACGAAAACTTTACGACATAACAAAGCCCTGGCTTGTGAAAGTCGGGGCTTTACGAAAAAAAGAGGATGTGACTTTTGACACACCCTCTTAACTTTAATGTGAATGGTTCGATTCTAACGTCCTCTATGGAAGTGGATTTCTTGCTGCTCCTCTTCCTGCTTTGGAATAGCTTTTGATGCCATTTGTTCTTCAGTATCTACAGCAACAGTTTCGTAAGTGTTCCCGTCATTCTTATTGTCTGATATTCTTTCCATGTAGCCAGACTGACTGAACTTTATTGAAATCGTGTCGACAGCAAGGTAGGGCGATTCACCTCGGTTAGCCAAGGCATTCTCGTTTCTTTCACCGAATGCAGGATGGAAATTGAGCTCTTTGTCTTTCCCTTTCTCCACTTCTGGTATGAAACCGTCAGGGAAATTCCTTTCAAGGAACTTGTCAACCAGTTCCTGCTCATGGTCGCTGATACCGCTGGCATCACCATTCATGATATAGGACAATGCCCACTTGGGAATGTCATAGCTTCCATAGTTTTCAGACAGCTGATGGGTTGTTTCCTGCTTCACTTCCTTGGCACTATCCAGCTCCATCTGCATCTTGTCAATGTGCTGGTTGATCATGCCAGAGGCCTTCTTCACGTCCTGGAGAACGGTCTTGATGAAGGACGGTTCTTCCTTGAGTGAGTCGAGCCAGCTTTTCAGATAGGGTAGGGAGTCCTCCTTTATCACCTTGCTCATTCCATAGCGTTGTGAGACAAGGGCTGCCGACATCTCTGCCACGAGTTCCTCGCGTGCGTATTCCTTCGAACCAAAGGAACTTGGCTTCAATCGATTCAACTGATTCTCCGCACCAGTTGAGTGGGTCATCTCATGGGCGAGATTGCTGTAGTAGGACTCTCCACTCTTGAACTGGCGCTTCTCAGGAATGACGATTTCATTCTTGCTGATTGAGAAGTAGGCATTGTCGCCGTAAGTGGGCTTGATAGGGCAAATCCACTTGTTCTCGGCAATCATGCGGTCAATGGCAGGGAAAGAGAACATGTCGCCTTCCTGCTGGACAGAATGGTTGACCTTGTTCTGCTCCTGGAGTTTCTTGAAGAGCTCGGGACGGGCTTCCTTGATGTTCGTCTGACCTTCGAGATTGAATACATTATAAATTCTCGTTCCAAAGACATACTAATATGCTGAGTATCACTTGTTACCATTAAATAGCAGTAGTTCGAAGCAATAAACAAGCAACAAATTAGAGCATTTATAGTCCATAGAAAGAATTAATGAGAAACATACCGTATATTTTTGTTACTCTGCGTATGAAAGATTTTTTTTAGACTCTATTATTGCTATTAATTGCGACTTTCAATTGATATTTTACCATAGATTATTTAATTCTTTATATCGGTACTTATTGAGGAACTATTGGAACTTGATAAGTTTTTTTTTGATACCTTTGCCGATTGTTCGATGACCTCCAGTTCCTCATTATCAAGGAACTGGTAAAGAGTCAAAAAGGGAGAAGAGAAGATAATATTTCTACCGTGTTCTGTTCATCGTTCAACCTTTATTATTGCTAATCATGGAATTAGATAATTATGTTTTCATGGTGGAAAAAACTCTTCAAAGTTTAATTCCTCATTCTATGACTGTCGAAATTTCAAAGAGAAACGTAGTCCACATCCTCTTGTCAGCCGTGGCAATTCTAACTTCAGATGGTCGGATAGCATCTACAGTCACGCTTTAGGAAGTGATTCCATCACTCTTGCTCCATCAGAAAGTCTTTAATTTCCTTCCATGTCTTGTATTTCCCCTCTCCGAATTGCAACCAGTGGTCGCCAAAAAGGCAGGCACCATGGTTGGGGCGGTCATCAACAAGCCATGCGCCAGGGAGAAGGCAAAAATGCTTCTGGTGTGAGAAGATGACTCGCTTATAGAACATATCGCCAAAATGCAATTTAAGCCAGTTCTGTTTATCCTGAAGAGCAGTTGGATTGTTCCATGGTGATGTCGTGAGCACGTAGAGGTCGTATTTCTTCTGAAGAATGGTGAGTACATCTTTAGCGCCTTCGACCACAGGGAACTGTGCGAAGATGCCGGGTGTCTCATCCAAGTTCTTCGTTTTTTCCCTTATCTCAGACCGAAGACTGTGTTCAACATACCCTTTGAAATCGGCCAACACATTATCCATGTCGATGAAGAGGATTGGTTTCAGTGCGTCTTTGATGGCCTGGCAAATGACAGGAATCGCCTCTTTGTTGCCATGATGACCACCAGGCATGGAACGAGCATCGTCATAGTAAGCCTTGAATTCTTTCTTGTATTTAGTTCCTAACAGTTCGTCATTCTCGGCAAAGAGTCCAATATTCTTGAAACTTCTATTTTTCAAACGCAGGTTCACTTCATCTTCATGCTTTCTACAAGCGTCAATCATCACTTTGTTAGCCAATTTGTCATCAGGATGGTCTGGTCTGGGCTTTAGCTTTGGCAATTCCACTGATGGTTTCATGCACGGATTAAGAACGACACGTGCCAAAGACGTGGACAAGCAAAGGGTGAAGAAAGCGCCTAGAGACGTACCTATCACGAGGTCACAATGCTCTTGTTCAATATAATCTTCGAGGAAGGAAATAGATTTTTCCACGTCCTCTTGTGGATATTCTGGGCATAATACATCATACTCATCTTCGGGAAGCGCTTTGCGTATAAGATGGCAGAAAGTGGACTCGGGCGAACCGCCAAAACCATATATAAACAAAATTCTTTTTTTCATTATGTTGGTAAACCTAGATTTTTTTAGGTAATAATATATGAGTTGACCCATTATTCATTATTAAAGGTATTTTGTATATATTCATCAGAGTCAATTGCATCCATTGAAATTGCATCAATTAAGCCGCTTATGTTATCTGAAAACTCAGTACAAACACGAACCTTTTGATTGTTGTCACTTATATTCTCTCTTACAAATTTTCCTCTGACTATTCTTTCAATCATATTGGCATTATTGTAATCATAATCATTAACTAACAATCGTGTAAGTGTTCTTCTTTTGTCAATGCCATTTTTAATATCAAGGAATTTCAAGTAATCAATACAAGCCTTTAATTCCGTAATCCAATGAGTAAAGTTTTCACTTTCAGGATTGAACAATTGACACCATTTGCAAAGACACCAATTTTCCACAAGTTGAAATCGCAATCCATCTACTCTTGCTTTGTATGCTTTCAATGGCACAGCCATTTCATTAATTATGCCTATCCTGTTCAGTACATCTTCAACTGATTCGTTGATGATGTCTCTTAATCGGCTTTCTGTTATTTTATTCTTTAATGTTTTCATATTATATTTTTATAATTAATACTACTGTTTTACAACTTATATGATTGATATTATAGGTTAACTCCTAGATCATTGCCTTTTTTATTAAACAAACGGATTACAAATCTGAAAAGCTACTGCAAATATACATGATTTTTACAGCATACAATGGTTTTTGCTCTGTTTTATGGAAAATCAGAGCCTGTTGATAATTACCTATAATTTTTAAATGGTTTAATATCAGCAAACTTATTCCAAACCCTGTGTCTCTTATAGGCATCAACAACACCTTCGCTGGCATGAACATAGAGTGTAGCCTGATAGCCACCTAGATATTCGATACCTATCGTTTCTTTTTTTTCGTCATCTTTTCTTACTAAGATTCTGTTTTCAATTATTATTTGTTCTGGATCATCCGCATGACAATAAATAGACTCCAGGCTGTTACAGCCCTCGAATACATTGAATCCAATCCACTCCACCGAGTCGGGTATAACGATGCTGGTCAGTCCTGTGCAGCCTGTGAATGCACGGCTTTCAATTTTCTTCACCGAGTTAGGCATGACAATGTTGGTCAGTCCCGTGCAACCCTCGAAGGCATTACTTTCAATCTCCTTCACCGAGTCGGGTATAACGATGCTGGTCAGTCCTGTGCAACCTGCGATGACACGACTTCTAATCTTTTTCACCGAGTCTGGTATGACAATGTTGTTCAGTCCAGTGCAACCCTCGAAGGCAAAACTTCCAATCTCTTTCACCGAGTCGGGAATGGCGATGCTGGTCAGTCCCGTGCAGTCCTCGAAGGCATTGTGTCCAATCGCCCTTACCGAGTCGGGGATGACAATGCTTTTCAGTCCACTACAGCCTTCGAAGGCAAACCATTCAATCATCTTCACCGAGTCTGGTATGACAATGCTAGTCAGTCCCGTGCAACCCATGAAGGCACTTCTTCCAATCTCCTTCACCGAGTCTGGTATGACAATGCTGGTAAGTCCCGTGCAACCCTCGAAGGCATTGTGTCCAATCGTCCTTACCGAGACAGGGATGACGATGTTAGTCAATTTTTTACATCCTCTAAATGATCTATCTTTGATATAAGTTGTTCCTAAAGGGATGATTCCTATTCCATTCTCATTAATTGGATACATGGGGCCTTCAACCTCTTCAACTGTTATTTTAAAGAAATCATTAAAATCTTCAAAAACATCAAGATTTTCAATTTCAATTTCAATTTCTTCAAAATCTTCAAAGTCATCCAAATCTATATTGTCCATAAAATAACTTTTATTGGAATATTAGAATATCGTTTTTTAATTATACGCATATTTCTCCTAAAATCCCCCATTACCTATCAATTTTTTGAAAGTCACCAAAACAAATGAGCAACCTAGTAGGCTGCTCATCCGACTTGCATTTCATTCTTCATTTATTTTGCTTACTACAAAAAAACTTTAATGTCTATTTGAAATTAGGCTATGATTCATCTTCTGGATCATGTTTGGATGAGACAGATAATCATAAGAAGCAAAAGCAAGCTCCATTACCTGAACTTTGACATAAACCGTTCCTTGTCAACAATGAATCCCAAATGCGTGCCTTCGCCAAGTAGTGTGCCACCAGAATAAGCAGCCACCTTGAACTTTGTTTTCTTTCCATCTATCTTGGTCACCTCTGCTGTTGCCGATACCTTGTTGCCTACCTTCGAGGGTTTTAGGTGCGACGATTCAATACGTCCACCAACAGTGGTGCAACCTTCAGGCAGCTCGTCCTTGACAGCCAGTATGGCTGCATTTTCCATTAGAGCCATCATCATAGGGGTTGAGAGAACGGGCATGTCCCAAGAGCCTATTGCAATTACAGTAACAGCATCTGTTACTGTCAATTCACTTGTGTGCTTCAGTCCAATTTCAATAATTGTTTCAACTTTATTTGGCAGTTAGACGATAGGAGATGACATCACGAGCCTTGGCAACCAGCTTACGTTCAGGCTTGTTCTTCAGACTTGTCTTGCCTTCCTGCCTGTGCGTCCAGAGATTATAGACCCGATAGACTTTTGTGTTGAACGAGGTGCTGAGTCCGCTAACATCATCGTCTGTCAAATTGAATTCCTGCCAATTTAGATTGAAGTGAATGTCTTGACGGGTAGGGTTGAGAATAGTGAATGCCCAGTCACCTCCAGCCAAAGGCTTGAACCAAAACTGCAGACCGTCCTTGTCACAATAATGAAGGCCCTGAACGCCTAGAGTGTCCTGATTGATTGCAATCATGTCCTTGTTCATGATGATGTTGCGGGTTGCTTCACTCATGTTTCGAAGATCATTGCCGAGGATGAGTGGACTGGCCATCATGCACCACATGGTGAAATGGGCACGGTCTTCATTTTCCGTCATGCCGTTTCCAACCTCCAGCATGTCGGGATCATTCCAGTAACCCTTGCCTGCATATTGTCGCAGCGTGTCATTGAGCTGGATACACTGCATCACGCCAAATTGGGTATAGCCTGGGAAGACGCGCAACGAGTCGAAATTGCACCAGATATCGGGTGTGGTGCGCCAGGAATGTCCCACGCTACGTGCCCATCTCCAAGGCTTGCTATTTCCCCACTCACACATGCTGAGTAAAATAGGACGGCCAGCAGAACGGAGGGCGTCGCTGATGAGCTGGTAGGCTCCACGGGGATTGACATTCGCCGTGTTGCACCAGTCGTATTTCAGGTAATCCACTCCCCAACGGGCATACTGGATGGCATCCTGATACTCATGGCCCAGTGAGCCTGGCATACCGGCACAGGTATTTGTTCCGGCATCGCTGTAAATGCCCAGTTTGAGACCCTTGCCATGCAGATAGTCGGCCACGGCCTTCATGCCTTTGGGAAACTTGACAGGATCGGCTTGAATAAAGCCATTATCATCACGTTTCCCATGCCAGCAGTCATCGATGTTGATATAGGTATAGCCAGCATCGCGCAGGCCTGTTTCTACCATGGCATCGGCAATTCCCATGATGATGTCCTCCGAGATATTGCCTTGGAACTTGTTCCATGTACTCCATCCCATCTGTGGGGTATCCGCCAGATGCTCCCATTTCTGTGCCCTAGCAGGCATCACCATCAGGGCAAGCATGCTGCACACGATGGCCAAAGGTCTTAGATGATTCATTTGGTCTTTGAATTTATTACTTTTTTTATTACAATTAGATGCTGCAAATATAAGGATATTCTCTTAAGAATCAACTCTCAGATTAAGCAATTTTCTATTGACGATAAAAATAATCCCTTTTGCTAGGATATAAATATAGCCGTTGACACAAAACAGGATTATTTCATATAAAAACAATTAACGCTGTTTTTTTGGGAAAATGGTCTGAGATTAGGGTTGGACAGATATTTGCTCAAAGCAAAAAGAAGCATCGTATACTCTTTTCTCAGACTATTTATATATAATTGCGCAAAATAGGATGTTTTGGAACAACATAAGAACACACATATGGCTAATATAAAAACTTTGAATGAAGATGAAGTTGAACTCACAAAAGCGGATTTAAGAGAACGGTTCGACAAATACAATGAACTGTATTTTGAAGGTAAACTATGTGGCTGCAAATTCTTTTGGCTGTCAAGCAATCATTGCACTTATGGAAAGTATATTGCACAGCCGACAAAAAAAGGACTAATAAGCAAAATAGGTGTTGCAAGAAATACGATATGGACAGAGGAAAACCTGAGAGAACTATTGGTCCACGAAATGATTCATATGTATATAAGAACTATAGAATGTGAGGCATACGATGGTGTACTTGGTTACGGCAGGCGTTTCAGAGCTCATTGTAAACGGCTAAGAGATAGATTCGGCTTAAATATCAGGATTCATGGTGATTTTGGTTTTATCAATAAAAAACTTTATCCTAAAACATGGGAAAAAGTTCTTTTGTGGCTGATAGACAGGTAAATAGATTGGAAAAAGTACCTCCATGACTTGAGATCTGTCCTCTACGGTTTGCAGCTATATCTGTCATTGTACCTATGATTGACTAGTCAAGTCAGTTTGCCAAATTCTAATGTGAAACAACAAGTCATGTAGGGGTCAACCTCTATAGGTTGCAAAATTTTTTTGTATTTTTTGCGGCGTTCTCGTTCCTTTTTCCTATCATTGCATCACTCACTAGAAGAGTTGTGACTATATCAAAGTATCAAGAGACGGTTCTATACCGCTCCAACCGAGCCTGCATCGTGGCCACGGTGGGAAAAAGGATGCGAATTAGCAAGGCACATGTTTACGTGCAACTAATTAAAAACAAGATGATGAAAAAACCATTGACAATACGGGACTTGGGTACGTGGAGAGGCTTACTGGGCTTCTTCACGGCTAAGTGCGTTATTGTCATGGACTAACCATTAAATACATTCAATGATGAACAATCCTTTAGAATTCGGTGAGGAGAAGCACGAGGAGCTCCCTCACAACCAGATTACACTTCTCGATGGACGTACACTCGACTGCTACCCTCTGGCAGGTGAAGTACCCGAGAAGATAGAAGAAGACCATTTGAAAATGGACATGTCAGGCCAGTACTTCACCATCGGTACACGCAAGCCGTCTCCCGATCCAAAGCCGTCAGAAGAGGCAAAAGAACAACGTCAACTGTTCATCCGCAATGTCTTCTATCTTTTGGCCCACAAAGAACGCATCCTGAGTGACAGCCGTATGTTCCTGTGTCGAGTACCGATACAAAGCGGCATGGCATACACAGGCACCTCAGGTTTCAACAAACCCACTTTGGGGGTCTATATTGAATGGTGGACCAACGTAAGCACATCCATGTATGTCGATGAGAATGGGCGCAGAACGCTCGTTTACCTCTTGTCAGGCAGCCCACTGACCGGAGCAAACAGCTGCGGTATCGTGCACGAAGATGGAGAAACGGAATCTGCCTGGTTAAAATTCCATTCTCTTTGGAGTCCATTCATCAAAGTCAACAGGCGATACACACAAGCCAAGGAGCTGTATCAGGCCTACACACTGGAAGAAGTGCTCGACATCCTGCACCAGGAGGATGACAAGTGCCAGACGTTTGACAATTCCATCGACAAGGTGTTCATGGAATGTGAAATCAAGTTCCTCAAGCAGGAAATCGAGAAGCTCCAAGGGGATCGTGACAACTGGCAAAGAATATACGAAGATACGCTGTTTCGGTACAACGAAGACCGAATCCGCCAATTCTATGCGGACTTTCTGGAGATGGAAAGCCAAACCAACGCGGAAATTGAACAGACGAATCAGAAGATAAAGGAACTAAAGGCAGACCTTCGCAACAAGGTGATAAACAACAAGACCTACCAACAAAAGCTAAGGCTCCTGAAAGGTCACATTAGTAGTTTGGAATTCAAAATCAGCCGTTTCAAATCCGAAACCGTCAGGGAAACCTTCTCCGACGAGAAGGACATCACCTTCAACCTGATTGAAAGGTATGCAAGTCAAGATAGTGACGAAAAAGACAATGGGAATCAATAGCCCTACTGCAATATAATCATGAAATATAAATGAGGAACAAACAAGGAGGTTTGACAAATATTGTTTACCTTTGCACCTACATAGACGCTTGAAGATGAACCTGTCATCCCAATGGTGATACAGTCTTCTTCGCCACCTTGTTTGCTTGAACACTTGGGAACCCTCCTCAATGCTGAATCAAGCGATGCCATAGCCGATACGGAGCAAGTCATCATGATTCGATTTGGGCAGGTGGATTGAGGAATACAGGAGAGGTGATAATAGAACAGAAAAGTAGATAGCTATGCCACAAGAACAGTCAAGTATAAGAGAAAGGCAGCGAACAAACCTTCAGGAACCGCGAAGGTATAAGGTCATCATCCATAATGATGACTTCACGACAATGGATTTCGTCGTGATGGTACTGAAGCAGGTGTTCTTCCTGAGTGAAGAACATGCGCAGGCCTTGATGCTGAAGGTACATCACTCCAGCTATGCTGTAGTAGGAATATATACATACGACATTGCGGTGTCGAAAGCGAAGAAGGCCACCAATATGGCCCGTGAGAATGGATACCCGCTTCGTCTAACAGTTGAACCAGAAGATAATTAGTGCTATGCCAGAAATAAGACAGTCGGAAAGGGCTTCACGCCTATTGGGCCAGGCCCTGGAATGTTGCAAGAACTACAGGCATGAATTTGTCATGCCAGAGCATTTGCTGCTCGTTATGATTGAAGAGGAGAATTTCAATGCAGCCCTCAATATATTCTTCAGTCCAGAGATGCTGGCTGAGAAAGTGGAGGGCTTTCTTGAAAGTATAGATAAGGTACCAGAGGACATTGACTATGAGCCAGAAGTCTCCACCCAATTGTCAAGGGTGATTGAGTATGCAGTGGAGGATGTGGCTCATAGCAGTGCGAAGTCCCTGGACTTGCCACATCTGGCCAAGGGACTCATGCAGATCAGGGAGTCATGGGCATGCTATTTCCTGAAGGACAGTCTTTCAGGCAAGGAGGCCAACTTCATGAGCCAGCTTATCAACTTCTGCGAGTTCGAAGACCATCTGATGACGGAACAGAAGAGGAAAGATGGCAGTACGGAAGCATGGAGAAAGCTCGTTACCTGCATGAACGACCATTACCAAGGCTATAATCCGCTGATAGGACGGGAGGATGAACTGAAGCGGACCATCCAGGTGCTTTGCCGTAGGGAGAAGAACAATCCGCTGCATGTGGGTGAGCCTGGCGTTGGAAAGACGGCTCTCGTATGGGGACTTGCCAGACAGATTGAGGAAGGAACGGTTCCTGACAGGCTGAAAGGCAGCCGCATCTATCAGCTGGACATGGGAACCCTTCTGGCTGGCACACAGTTCAGGGGCGACTTTGAGAATCGCATCAAGATGATTATGGATGGCATTCAGAAAGAAAGCGGCAACAACATCGTCTATATCGATGAGATCCATACGCTTGTGGGTGCTGGCGCCACCAATGACAGCGCAATGGATGCCTCGAACATGCTCAAGCCCTATCTTGAAGCTGGAAACATACGGTTTATAGGATCTACTACCTATGAGGAATACAATCGCCACTTCTCCCGTTCGAAGGGACTCATCCGCCGATTCCAACAAATCGACATTCCTGAGCCTTCTATCCAGGAAACCGTGAATATCATCCGTCAACTGAAACCAAGATACGAGGAGTTCCATGGAGTCAGCTACGACGATGAAGCCATCACCTTTGCAGTGGAGGCGAGTGCCAAGCATATCAGCGACCACTTCCTGCCTGACAAAGCTATTGACCTGATAGATGAAGCGGGTGCAGCCATGGAAATGGTTGAGCACCCTGCCGTGATAGGAAAAAGGGAAATAGCCGATGTCCTGTCCAAGACCTGCAAGGTGGATGCGTTGTCTATTGCCGAGGAGGATGACTACCAGAAGATGGAAAGCCTTTCAGACCGTATGCTTTCCCAGATCTACGGCCAGGACGAGGCTGTACGTCAGGTGGTCGAGGCCGTGCAGATGTCACGTGCAGGACTGCTGGACGACAACAAGCCTTTGGCTTCCCTGCTCTTTGTCGGTCCGACTGGTGTTGGAAAGACCGAGGTGGCCCGCGTCCTTGCCGGGGAGCTTGGCATCGAGCTGCTGCGCTTCGACATGAGTGAGTACACAGAGCGTCATGCCGTAGCCAAGCTGATTGGCTCGCCTGCAGGTTATGTTGGCTATGAGGACGGTGGACTGCTGACTGACGCCATCCGCAAGTCGCCCAACTGCGTCCTGTTGCTTGACGAGATAGAAAAGGCACACCAGGACATCTACAATATCCTGCTGCAGGTAATGGACTATGCAAGACTTACCGACAACAAGGGCAGGCATGCTGATTTCCGAAATGTGATACTCATCATGACTTCCAACGCAGGTGCGCAGTTCGCCTCTCAGGGCTCCGTTGGATTCAGCAATAGCACAAGCCGTGGTGATGCCATGATGAAGCAGGTGAAGAGGACCTTCAAGCCAGAGTTCCTGAACCGATTGTCTGGAGCAGTCGTGTTCCATGACATGGACAGGCAGATGGCTACGCTCATTCTTCAGAAGAAGCTAAGGGAGCTGGATGAAAAGCTGGTGGCGAAGAACGTGAGGATGACGCTGAGCCAGGACTCGTTCGATCATCTCCTGAAGGAAGGGTTTACGGCTGAATACGGAGCACGCGAGATGGATAGGGTCATTGCCCAGCAGCTGAAGCCGCTGCTGATGCGTGAGATCCTGTTCGGATGCTTGAAAAAAGGTGGTAACATAAAAATAGAAGTAAAAGATGGCAGTTTGTCAATTGGATAACGATCTGTGGTTTCCAGACCCATACACGGGTGAGGAAAGCGGACGTGTAGCTGTAGGTGGAGACCTTTCAGTTGACAGGCTGTTGCTGGCCTATAGCAATGGATTCTTTCCTTGGTTTTCTTTTCA
>JAEEGL012851359.1_pt1 | contig 26335 bp, 15 predicted proteins | sample 9134231 | NCBI WGS metagenome assembly JAEEGL01 (sample SAMN16246548, study PRJNA631951) | gut metagenome | biome: gut microbiome; feature: rumen; material: fiber-attached | host: Bos | place: Iran: Karaj | collected 2018-10
CTCAGGAGCCTGACGCTTCCACTCGTCGCGCACACGATTACGCTCAGCAGCAGCCTCACGCACATGTTCCTCATTCTCATTGATATAATCATCTATCGAACGCATATACATCTTCGCGCGAGCACGCAGGCCAAAGAGCAGCAGCAGCGTCGCCACAATCACTACGCCCGGGTAAGCAAGCGTGCCGTAATAGTCCTCCAGCGCAAACGGAATAGGAATATACGCAAGAGCGAGCGCCAAGAGCGTATACAGCAAGATACGGCACTTGTTATGACTACGGCGAATCGCGCGGATAGTCTCATCACGCGTGATCTCACGAACCACTTTCAAGCGGTCGCGCGCATCAAACCACGTCCATACTAAGAAGAGCGAAACCAACATCAATCCGATAAGGATGAAGAGGAGCGAATAGAGTAAAATTTCCAAATTATTCATGGCCATAAAATTTAGAAGTTTCAAATTGTGCTGCAAAGTTACAACTTTTTTCCGAAAGTTGCAACAGTTTGCACATGTTTTTTTCAAGAAAAGTGCATTTTTTTTGCATATATGCATTTTTTTTCGTATCTTTGCGCACAAATTAGTGTAATAAAATATCTCTTACTATGACTACTCAAGCAATGAATCAGGCTTTTGAACAAGCCTACGGCCGCAAGGCAGAGAAAATCTTTTTTGCCCCCGGGCGCGTCAATCTGATCGGTGAGCACACGGACTATAACGGCGGATGTGTTTTTCCCTGTGCATTGAGTTTTGGCGCATGGTTGTTGATTGCTCCAAACGCCGAGAAAGTGCTGCGATTCAAATCGCTGAACATGCCGCAGACTTACGAAATCGCTATTGACGCGATTAAGCCACAGGCAGACCGCGCTTGGTGTAACTACGCCTTAGGATGCATCGACATCATCGCGCGCCGTCATCCCGAAGCCAAATTGCAGAGCGGCTATGACCTGCTCTATTTCGGTAACGTACCTGCCGGTGCGGGCCTGAGCAGTAGTGCAGCGATGGAAGTGGTCACCGCCCGTGCCTTCACCGAAGAGATGGGCTGGAAGCTAGAAGACGATAAGAAATATCGCACGGAGTTAGCGCTCATCGGTCAGGCTTGCGAGCATGAGTACGCAGGTGTGATGTGTGGCGTGATGGACCAGTTCGCCAGTGCGCAAGGCAAGAAAGACCACGCGATATACCTCAACTGCGACACGCTGGAGTTCGAGCATGTGCCGGTTAAGTTAGAGGGCATCAAAGTAGTGATTAGCAATACCCATAGCCCGCACCACCTGGATAGCGGCGCATACAACGACCGTGTTCGTCAATGCAAGACAGCCGTAGAGCAGATCAGCAAAGTGAAACCAATTAAGTTCCTCGCCGAACTGACGCCGGAAGATTGGGCGGCCGTACAAGACACTGTCACCGATCCGATTGCTAAGAAACGTGCACGCCACGTAGTGGGCGAAGTAGCACGTACCGCCGAGGCAGTAGAGGCGCTCAAGCAAGGCAAGATCGAACTGTTCGGCGAACTGATGACCGCGAGTCATGTCTCGCTGCGCGACGATTATGAAGTGACCGGCAAAGAGTTGGATACCCTCGCCGAAGCGGCATGGCAGGTAGAAGGTGTGCTCGGCAGCCGAATGACAGGCGGTGGTTTTGGCGGTTGTACTGTCAGCCTCGTGCGCGACGAAGCTATTGAGACATTCAAAGCCTTTGTAGGTAAAGAGTACGAAGAGAAGACCGGTCTGAAAGCCGACTTCTATGTTGCCGAAATCGGAGACGGAGTTATGCGCCTATGAAACCCATTCATTTCTATACGATAAAGAGTAGCGGCGGACTGAAAGTCGAGGTATCCAATCTCGGCGCGAAAATCACGAAACTGCTGGTAGCCAATCGCAAAGGCGAAGTCAAGGACATTGTGTTGGGCTTTAAGACCGCCGAAGAGTGGCGCACGAAAGAGACCTATTTCAATGCTATATGCGGGCGAGTAGCCAACCGTATCAAAGACGGGGTGTTTGAGTTGAACGGCGAGACCTACCATCTGCCGATCAATAACGGGCCTAACAGCCTGCATGGCGGACTCGAAGGCTTCAACGCAAAGATTTGGGACGTGACAGCGCAATGCGCGCACGAGATCACGCTCCACTATCGCGCCAAGGATGGCGAAGAAGGCTATCCCGGCAATCTGGATGTATGGGTGACCTATACGGCGACCAAAGACAACCGACTTGTCATTCACTATGAGGCGAAGACTGATGCTCCGACGCTCGTGGCGTTGACTAACCACGCGTACTTTAATCTCGCGGGTGAAGCAAGCGGGCGCGTCGATGACCATGTGCTGCAAGTCCATGCCGAAAAGTTCACTCCTTTCGACAAATGGACTTGCCCGACCGGAGAGATTGTGCCGGTAGAGGGAACTCCGATGGATTTCCGGAAACCTACCCGTTTGGGCGACCGAATGGATGACCCGTTCTTTGAGCCTTGGAAAGGAATAGACAATAACTTCTGCCTCTGCGATGGCGATGCTCCGAAAGAGTTACGCCATGCATGCACCTTGGAGGCTGACGGACGCACAATGGAGTGTTGGACCACGATGAAGGGTCTGCAGGTATATACCGGCAACTGGATTGAGCGCAACGAAGGCAAGAGCGGTACCATCTACGACGAGCAACACGCAGTATGTCTGGAGGCGCAGAGTTGGCCCGATAGCATCCACCACGATGATTTTCCCGATGTAGTACTTCGCCCGGGCGACAAATTAGACGAAATTACCGAATACCGATTCTTATGAGAAAAAGTTTTTATCTTATGCTGGCGCTGAGCGTGCTGCTTGGCGCTTGTTCCACCAAGCAACCCGTTCGCACTGACACTCTGATTCGTGCCTGGCAGTTTACCCAAGACACGACGGATGATCCCGTTTGGCAGGATGTCACGATCCCCCACGATTGGGCCATCAGTGGTCCCTTCGACCGCGCGAACGATTTGCAGGAAGTGATTGTCGTGCAGAACGGCGAGAGTGAACCGACTTGGAAAACCGGTCGCAGCGGTGGTCTTCCTTGGATGGGTAAGGGACACTATCACACTCGTGTGAAGGTGAATAAGGATAAGTTCTACACGCTCGTCTTTGACGGAGCGATGAGCCACGCGGATGTGTATGTGAATGGCGAAGAGATGGTCTATTGGCCTTACGGCTATAATACTTTCGATTGTTATATTCTACCGCAACTCATTACCGGAGACAGCGTCGATATCGATGTCTTTTTGGAGAACAAACCGCAGCAGAGTCGTTGGTATCCGGGCGCGGGATTGTACCGCAATGTGCACCTTGTAGAGACCCATCCGATTCATATCCCGACCTTCGGTGTGCTGATTCGTACACCGAAAGTGAGCAAGGAATTCGCACAAGTGACGGTTGAAGTGGAGTTGCAGAATGGCGTGGACGAAATCAGTGTTCAGAATTCAGATATCAGCATTCAGACCGATATACTTTACAATGGTAAGGTAATGGCGACAGCGGAGGGGCAACAAGGTGTAGCGGAAGTGCTTAATCCGCAACTTTGGAGTCCCGAGACACCGAATCTGTATACTGCGCGTACGCGAGTATATAGGAGTCAAGAGTTATTGGATGAAGTGGAGACACACTTCGGTATTCGCGCGATAGCCTATACGCCGGAACATGGCTTCCAACTCAACGGCGAGACGCGTAAATTCAAAGGAGTCTGCAATCACCATGACTTAGGTCCGTTGGGCGCGGCGATTCATAAGGATGCCTTGCGTCACCAAATCGCGATGCTCAAGCAGATGGGTTGCGATGCCATCCGCACGAGTCATAACATGCCCGCGCCGGAACTCGTGGAACTATGCGACGAAATGGGAATGATGATGATGATTGAGCCGTTCGACGTATGGAACTGGGGCAAGACGGAGAATGACTATAATAAGGAATTCAACGAGTGGTGTAAATGGGACATCACGAATATGGTGAAGCACTATCGCAATAACGCGTGCGTAATGCTTTGGTCGAGCGGCAATGAGGTATGGAACCAAGTGCTGCCCGACGGCATTGAGATCGTGACGCAATTACAGGACCTCTTCCATCAACTCGACCCCACCCGTCCGGTCACCAATGGGATGGACCAGGCGATGCACGTGATTCATAACGGTTTCGGTGCGGCGGTAGAACTGCCGGGTTTCAATTATCGTACGGGACGTTATATAGAGGGATACGAGAACTTGCCGCAGAAGATGATTTTGGGTTCAGAGACGGCTTCTACCGTATCCAGCCGCGGCGTATATAAGATTCCTGCCGTGCTCAAGGACTTCGCCATGTATGATGATTTCCAGAGTAGCGGTTATGATGTCGAATACTGCCCGTGGTCGGGTCTTCCTGAGCAGGATTTTCAGTTGCAGGACGATTATAACTGGACAATTGGTCAGTTCGTCTGGACGGGTTTTGATTATTTGGGCGAGCCCTCGCCGTACGATACGGACGCTTGGCCAAGCCACAGCAGTTATTTCGGAATTATCGATTTGGCTTCGCTGCCCAAAGACCGTTTCTGGCTCTATCGCAGTCAATGGAACAAAGAGGAGCCGACATTGCATGTGTTGCCGCATTGGAACTGGAACGAGGGCGATTTAGTGCCGGTCTTCTGCTATACGACTTATCCGAGCGCGGAGTTGTTCGTCAACGGCAAGAGTTACGGCAAGCTACGCTTTGCAACTCCGGAAGAGACCGAGCGCCTGGCAAAAGGCGAGACGATTGAAGGCGTCAGCGCGATGCCGAAGGTGGGCGATTTTGTACCTCCTGTATGGGGCAGTGCGCCGCGTCCGGAACTGTTGCCACGCTACCGGCTGATGTGGTTTGATGTGCCATTCGAAGCAGGAGAGATTACCGTAGTGGCGTTCGATGAAAAAGGCAAAGAGGCTGCGCGCGAGACAGTGAAGACCGCCGGAGAGCCGGATCATTTGGAGATCGTCTGGGCGAACAAAGAGGAGAACCCCGAGGAACTGTGCTACATGACGGTGAAGGTGGTCGACAAAAACGGCAACCTATGCCCGAAGGCCAACAGCCTCATTCGCTACGAAGGCAAGGGTTTTGTAGCGGCTGCTAATGGCGACGCGGCTTGCTTAGACTCGTTCGTAGAACCGCAGATGCACGCTTTCGCAGGCCAATGTACGTTCATTCTTAAGAAGGGTTGGAAGGGAAGTTTCTCAATTGAAGATTGAAGATTGGAGATTGTAATGTGTAAAAAAAATAGGGGCGCCGGAGCGCTCCTATTTTTTTTATACACTTATTCGGATTAGCGAACTTGCGTACCTTGTACGTTGAACATCTTGTTGTCACGAACGATGTAGAGAACACCGTCAACAACTACCTTCTGAGCCTTCTCGGTCAGGGTAATGTTCTCGATACCTTGCTCGCTACCGCTCCAACGATAAAGCTCAGGATCACTAAAATCCAACTCGATCCACTTGCAAGGAGTGCCCTTGTAGGTGTCATCCTGCCAGAGTTGACCGAATACGAGTTCGTTGTCTTTGATAGTACGCCACTCATCGTTCAGTGTATCGTAGATCTCAAGCTCTTGACCTTCAGGCGGCCAAATACCAGCCGAACGGAACTTGAAGTACTGCGAAGCTTTAGCCTCTAACTCTGCGAAGAACCAGCCGTTGTCCAATTTCTCCAGAGCGGTTCCCTGCCAGTCGTCGAAGGTACCGATGATCTCAATACTCTCCGGGGCATTCTCTTTCGGGAGATTAAAAACAACAACGGTGTACTCAGCCGGCTCTGCAGGAGCGCAACGAGCCCAACGGAGGTTCTCCTCGCGAAGGTCATAATTTACAAATACTTCCTCTCCGAGTTTGGAGTTACTCGGCTCATAACGCTGCCAAACACCCTCAACAAGAATCTGGAGGTAAGCATCGTCATACCAGTCCGGTTTAGCGGTAGAGTCAATCAAACCGGTCTCCGGATCTCTCAAACCGCTGAGCAGTTGATACTCAGTACCTTCAGCAGCCTTGAAAGTGAGGTCGTAAACCGGAACCATCAATTCCATGGTCTTATCAACATTAATTTGCATCTCTTGAGCTTTCCAGTTGTTCATACCACCAATGATGAACGGAACGGCCAGACCTCCACAACCTTCACTGATAACTTGTACGGTGTAGTTGTGGTAAACAGCAGTACATGGGTTGTCTTTCCAAGCATCAACCGTATAAACGTTCGGAGCATCAGTACCGTAGGTTACCAGGTCGATCTCGCCAGGAAGTCCAGAAACAACCGTTACACCACCGCGGATTACGGTAGCAGCACCAGCCTGATAAGCCCAGTTGAACTTGCCGTCACCATCCAGCATAACCGGTTTAGCCTGAATACCCTTCTCAGGATCCGGCTCAGCTTCGGGTTCAAAAGAAGCAACATACCATCCGTCGAAGCCTTCTACAGCAACAAACTTCTCACAATTTGCAGCTTCGTCACTCCAACCGTTGAAAGCACCGGTCAAAACAACGTCGTAGCAATTCATGTCAGCCGGTACAAAGATACAAGCGCAGACTTTACCTTCATCGTAATAATCAGCGAGAACCTCGTCCGACGGAACTACGTCCTTGGAAGCAAATACGCTAACACTCATCAGCGCAGCTGCCAAAATAGCATAAAATTTCTTCATAATTAAAAAATTTTAAGTTGTTAATAAAGTTAATTAGTTAAATAATGAATATTGCGTTCATTAATTATCGTTATTAATATGGGTATCCATCACCACCTTCAGCCGCGAACTCGTTGTTCGGATCATTGAGGACATCGGTTTTATAGTTCGGGTTCTGGCGTTTATCTGAAGATGGAATCGGGAACCAGTTCATTTGTTCCGGAGTACCGGATTGGAACCATTGCTTTCCGTCTTGTTTACCCATACGGCCTTCCCAATGATACTGGTGCTGATCTGACTCCTTTCCGAAGAAGCGTCCGAAACGAACGAGGTCTATACGGCGGCGTCCTTCAAAGTAGAACTCACGGCTCCACTCATCGAGCAGCGTCTCGTCATCCAGCGAGGGCAGTGCATCAGCGTGCGCACGAGCACGGATAACATTATTGATAATATTCAATGCCTCACCGTTCTTTCCCTGACGGAAGAGCGCTTCAGCCTCGATCATATACGCCTCCGCCAAACGAAGCATCGGAATATCCGTGTCCGGCCAAGAATTACTTTGGCGAACGTGGTATTTCGGCATGGAAGCATCATGGTATACGGCCGTAAACTTAAGCGGCGACCAGCAGTCAAACACATACTCGTCCTTCTCAACCCTCATGTCGCCTCTAAGTGAATAGTGATGTCCCGTGTTTGCGCTATCACTACTCAAAATAGCTCGATCATCATGCAATTTAGCCGGCATATGATACTCGTCAATGATAAAGTCTTTCGCTGTTTCACGATCAATATTCATCGGTTTGAGGAACTTATCCACCAACGTAGGCGAAGAACGCATAGAGTGCCATTCTGCATCAATACCCCATGCGCCCATACCTTTAATACGCGGGCCGCAAATCATCATGATGGAGTTCGCATAACTCTGGGTATATAAACCATCCTGATAGATCTGGAAGATCGACTCTTTGAGAATTTCCTTACGATTGTTGTCACCCATAAAGAGCTGCTGGTAGGCTGTATAAACGAAGCCAGAGTCGGTCACAAAATTCTCAGTAACGAGAGCGTGTTGCGGGTTGTCATTGATGACGTTCTCCGCTGCGACATAAGCCTTTTGCCAAGTTATATTCGGCGTCCACTCTTTGTTGTATTTATTGTACACGTCTGCATTGAGATAAATACGCGCCAAGAGCAACTGAGCAGCCGCTTTACCGACACGGTAGTCCTCGAGGCGCTGCGCAGGCAGTTCTACGATCAAGTCTTTGATCTCATCTACCAACCACTCATACACTTTATGACGCGGGAGAAAACGCGGGAAGTCACTCGACTCCGTAATAACGAACGGCGAATAGAGGAACATATCCATGAGGTAGTAGTAATGCAGCGCACGAATCCATCTTACCTCTGCATGACGGTATTTATCTTCGTCCGTCTCCTTAGGCGCCTGTGCCAGGAAGTGGTTACAATACTTGATATTCAATATCAAACGGGCATAGATAGCACCCATCATGGTATTGGTACCTTCCCACATCGTCTGGGTCAACTCCTTGGACTCGGTATCATTCCATATCCACCAAACCTCGTCAGACGAGAGCTCATTGCAATACCAGATAGTACGATAGAATCCGGAAGTACCGGCGTCCAAACCCGGCCAGTCTACGTCTGAGTTCTCACCCGGTCCCGATTGACCGATATACGCCATACATCCATAACACTTGGTGAACATACGATCCGCGTTAAAGGTCGTAGAGGAGTTCGGATCAATCGGCTTGGTATTCAAGTCTTGCACGCATGAAGCCATTACTACTGCGACGCAAGCCAAAGCCATATATTTCAAAATACTTCTCATAATATATATGATTTATGATTTACAATGTTATTAGAATTGCAGGTTAATACCCAAGATGGTAGTCATAGAACGCGGGTAGATGGAGTTATCCAAACCGCCGAGACCTACCTCCGGATCGAGACCCGAGTACTTGGTTATCACGAAAGGATTCGAAACGGTGCAGAATGCACGGCCCGAAATCTTATTCTTTGTGAAGGAGTAACCGAGTGTGATGTTATCGCAACGGAGGAAGGAAGCGTTCTCCAAGAAACGATCGGTAATACTATAGTCTGCATTTCCGATAATACTTGTACCGTCTGCATTCCAGATTTGCGTATTATATCCGTCTACATAGTAGGTATTGAATACCGACTTCGGCAAGTTACTATAGTAACCGCCTCTTGCCAATGCACCGGCCGGTACATTCTGCAGACGCGAAGCCACTACGTTGTTGAATACATAGTTACCGATGTTTGCGCGGAAGGACATACCAAGGTCGAAGCCATAGAACTGGAACTTCATCTGGAAGCCCATGGTTACCGGCGCAACCGGGTTGTGCTTGAGGACTTTATCACGCTCATCAATAACACCGTAGCCATCTTCGCCTTCTTTCTGTTGATCAAGGATATACCAGTACTGCGAACCGTCATCACGTGTACCCTTGCGTGACTCATAGAGATAGAAGGTATTGAGTGCATAGCCCGTCGCAAACTTAGAGATAGACTGACCGCCCAGACCTACGCCGGCATAATCCCAACCATCAATCATTTTATCTTCGCCGTTGAGGTTGGTAATCTTGTTCTCATTCCAAGTTACGTTGTAACCGAAGTCCCATTTAAAGCGCTTACCGTAATCCAGGATTACTGCGTTCACGGAGAACTCAATACCTTGGTTCTGGAGCGAACCTACGTTAGAGGTCACACGCGTACGGAAGTTGGTTCCCAGAGGCACCGTGACACTATTCAACAGGTCGGTCGTATTACGGAAGTAGTACTCCAAGGCACCGGAGATACGGTTGTTCAAGAATGCGTAGTCAATACCTACGTTGTAGGTAGTGGTCTTCTCCCAAGTCAGATTCCAGTTGTATGCATTCGGACGATCGGAGATAAAGAGGGTATTGCCATCTTTATCCACTACCTTATCTACGATAACTGCATCGTTATTCTCCGTAGCATAGTTGGTACCACCGACCGGATAGTAGGAAGTATGACCGGTTGTCTGCGAGTAAGTCGGCATGTATCCGTAGTCACCAATACCATCTTGCTGACCGGTAATACCGTAACCGAGACGGAGTTTGAGGTCATTGAGCCAATGTACATCTTTGAGGAAGGTCTCTTTGATCTTCCAACCTACAGCCACTGCAGGGAAGACACCCCAACGGTGACCCGGAGCGAAACGCGACGAACCATCACCACGGACCGTTGCGGTAATCATCAACTGATTCCAACCGATGTAGTTGATACGTCCGAAGAACGATACGAGGTAGTTCTCGCCGCATCCTGTACCAACGGTTGCGTTCGCTTTCTGACCAGCCTTGGTCGGGTCCTCTTCATAGGTAGGTTGATACCAACCCCAGCCCCAGCCGTTGTAGTTGTTGTAGAAGTGTTGCCACTCGTAAGCGGCCATTACATCGAAGTGCTGCTGTGCCTCTTCCCAATCATGACCGTATTGTGCGTAGCAGTTAAAGAGCAAGTTGTATTTCATCTTCTCGTCCACACCATACCATCCGTAATAGTGGCTGGCAGTACCGAGCATGTTATTTTGATTAACTTGCCTACCGAACGAATAGTCGGCACCGAAGTTTGCGTGGAAGACGAGGTCCTCAAGGGTGTGTACCTTATAGGTTGCCTCCAAGTTTCCGACAAACGAACCAGCATTCGAAGAGTTGGATTGGTGTTTCAATTGTGCCAGCGGGTTCGCCTGACCTTGAAGGCTATACATCCAGTTCGGGTCGCCGAACGGTCCATGCGCACTGGCAGATACACCTAACGGCTGGAAGAATCCATCCCAGTGGGTATCCAATTCCTCTTTCGTTACATAGTAAGACTTTCCGTTCGCCTCACCGGCAAGAATCGGTTCGCCATAGATATTGGTCAAGTCTCCGGTCGAGTAAATCGGCTCTGTCGGATCTTTATCCAAGTAAGCATTCGCAATGCCCGGCTCGTACTTCGTATAGATGTACATTCCCTTTGCATTGAGGTTGAAGATAAGGTGATTGTCCAAGAAGGACGGGCTGAGATTCAAAGAAGCGGTCACACGCTGCATTTGTGAACCTCTTACGGCACCGTTGTTCAACGTATAACCTACAGATGCACGGTACGGCATATCCACAATCTTATCTTTGAAACCACCAGTTATAGAAACGTTATGGTCTGTAGAAACGGCGGTACGATAAATATGGCTGAACCAATCGATATTATCGTTCATGAGGTACGCGTTCGCCTGACGCGACTGTCCGAAAGCCGTAGCGTAGGCACGAAGTTCGTCCGCGCTCAACACATCGTAGTGCTTAACCACCGAACCGAAGCTTACATTACCGTCGTAGTTTACTTTCAACTTTTGACCGGATTTACCTTTCTTGGTAGTAATCAAGATGACACCGTTGGAAGCACGGCTACCATAGATGGCAGTAGCAGAAGCATCCTTGAGGACGGTGAAGGTCTCGATATCGGACGGGTTGACCAGAGAGAGCGGGTTCGACACACCCTGAATACCGTTGTTATCCATCGCCAGACCATCGATGATGATGAGCGGGTCGTTGGAAGCGTTCAGAGACGATCCACCACGAATACGGATAGCAGCGCCCTCACCAGGAGAACCACCGCTGGTAGCGATGTTTACACCGGCAATCTTACCGGCAAGCATGTCTTGCGCGTTGGTAACAAGACCTTTGTTCATCTCATCGGGTTTGATAGCCGTAACCGAACCGGTTGCATCGTTTTTCTTAACGACACCGTAACCAACGACAACGACTTCGTCGAGTACCTCGGTGTCCTCAGCAAGTTTCACTGCCATACTCGGCGCAGCTACCAACTCGAGCGTCTTATAACCCATGTAAGAGATGGCGAGTTTAGCGCCAGGTTGTACATTCAAGGTAAAGTTACCATCCCAATCGGTAATTGTACCGTTGGTAGTACCCACCTCAAGAATGGAGGCACCAATAATCGGTTCACCGTTCGCCGCGTCAATTACTGTACCGCTTGCCGTTTGTGCGACCGCAGCCGCAGTACCCAGCATCAGCAGTAGGGCGAAGGAAATAGTACGAAATATATTAAAGTTTTTCATTGTTGCGAATGATTTTGACTGTTCAATCTAAGATTAAGGAACGGGAACTACGACTGGTCGCGTAAAGTCCACACCGCCCAAGAGGAAGCTTGCCGGATTCCCCGCTTCGTCCAATTCGTATTTGGAGACATTCAATTTCGCTCCTTCTACGCCCGGTGTAGTCGTGTTCGCCAATTGTATTGAGAACTTCTTCTCTGTAGAAACATCGGAGAACATCCAGCGGTAGTCATACTCAACGACCGTTTCGCTAATGATGGTCGTCTCTTTGGTATTCTTGTCGTATTTCGAACGAACCTCCTTACGATAGTAATGACCGGTATTAGCCAGTGTATTCAGGTCACGATTGAATTCATACTTCATATAGCATGTAGTATCTGCAGCGACTGTGTCCATATGATCGAAGATCTGAATGGTATCTTTCTTGAAGGTCATCGGCGGGATGAAGGTCGTACGTATAGCATCTCTGAAGACACTATCCAATACAAATTCGCCTCTAAAAGTACCCTCCCAATCGGTATTGGGGAAAGAGCTAATTACGGACTCCCATTTCTCAACGCGGGCTGCGTTCGCAGAGGAAGAACCACCATACGTAACACCATTCGGAGCGATGAGGGCATCGCCACTGTACCTCAAGACAAAGGTCTCGCCCGAGCGAGGCGTAACATGCAGAGAGAAGACTGTGCCATTCTCCAGCCACTCACCGTACTCATAGGTCATGGTGTCCACTTTCTTCGCCATGTAGACACCATCGCCGAAAGCAATCTCACGTAACAACAAGCGAGGATCGTTTACATCTTTGGATGCGAACTCAAGCTCCGCCATGTAGAGCGTCTGACCATCCAATTGCGTTAAGCCGCGCGCAGCGCTCGTACCAGTTCTCACGCCATGAAGCGTCTCCTTCAACAGGTCGGTACAAACTGCTGTCACATCGGACTTAGGCTCGCAAGAAGTGAAAGCAAAAGCTGCTATCGCCATTGCGAATACACTTACAAGTAGTTTGTTTTTCATAAATAGATATTTTTGTTTGTTAATTACTCTTTCTCCTTGATCAGGAATACCGATGCCGCACCAAGCACGAGAAGTACACCGGCTACCACCAGCATTCCGGCTTGTACGTGCGCGCATATATATTTAAGGAGTAAACCACCGCAGAGGGCTGCAACGATTTGCGGCACACAGATCGTACAGTTGAAAAGTCCGAGGTAGTATCCCATGTTTCCTCCCTTGATGGCGTTCGTCACGATCGTGAACGGAAGCGCGAGCATCGCAGCCCAAGCGGCACCGATGAGCGCATAGCTGAGCCAGAGGACGTACGCGTTGGTTACGAAATATACGGAGATAAATCCGACAGCACCGACGAGCAAGGAGATTGCATATGCACCCTTGTTGCCGCACCAGTGCTCGAGTTTCGGCAGGAAAGCCGCCCAAAGGAGCGAGCCTACTGCCTGTACACAGAAGACCACGCCTACCCAGTTTCCGGCATTCTGGAATGCAGCGTCTGCCGCATTGATGCCGTCCCAGCCGTAGCAGTTAGCGGCAATCGCGCCATTCGAATAAGTCCACATATACATGAAGGCCGCCCAGCAGAAGAACTGAACCAATCCCACGGTCCAGAATGCCGACGGAGCTTCTTTGAGCAAATCGATGAATCCTTTCTCTTCGCCCTCCTCTTCTTTCTTCTTCGGGTCAATACCGTGGAACTCCGCATACTCCTGCGGATTCAACTCCTTCACCGTACTGAAGGTATAGAGCGAGCAGAGGATGAGAATGGCTGCACCCGCATAGAAGGACCACTTCACAGAATCCGGGATCACTCCTTCCGGTGCCTCGTTAGCGATACCAATCCAGGTAAAGAAGATCGGGAAGAGGTATCCTACTACCGAACCGGCGTTACAGAGCGCCGATTGGATAGCATAAGCCGTACCCTTCTGCTCCTCGTTGACCATATCGCCTACCATCATCTTGAACGGCTGCATAGCTATGTTAATCGAGGTATCCAGGAACATAAGGCTGAACAGACCGAACCACATCGCGGCATTCAAACCAAGGAATACCGATTGGGTAAACGTAAAGTCACCTGCGTTCGGAAGCAATAACATCACCGCAACCGCGATGAGCGCGCCCACGAGCAAATACGGTTTACGACGCCCCAGACGATTCCAGGTCTTGTCGCTATACTTACCGACCAGCGGCTGAACAATCATACCCATCAACGGCGGGAGGATCCAGAAAAAACTCAAGGTGTGAGGATCTGCGCCAAGGGTAGCAAAGATACGGGAGATATTAGCGCTCTGCAGCGCATAAGCAATCTGTACTCCGAAAAATCCAAAACTCAAATTGAAGAGTTGCGCAAAGGATAAATTTCGTTTCTGCATGTTAATTATGGTATTTTGTCAAGTTAACTTTACAAATCGGGCACAAAATTACAACATTTTTTTTATATACACAATAGGTATATGCATTTTTTTGTAAAAAATGTTACTTTTTTCTTATTAGACGGCTATTTTGTGCGTCCTCGCATGGATGTTGCCCCGGGGAGCAGCGGTCCCCGAAAGGACCTTGACAGCTCCCCTACCGAATCCCAATAATCACGTACTTACCGCGTACTTACCGCGCACTTATCACGCACTAATCACGCACTAAATTTTGCACCCTAAACGCTTCTGTATTATATACTATGTATATAATACTATGGGGTTATCGCAAAGATGCGATAAAAGTGAAAAGAGATAAGAAAAATTACGTGTTTTTTTCAAAAAATCGCGAGGGGTATTGCATATATGAAAAATTATTCGTACTTTTGTAGCCCAAATTGAGAAAGTGAAGGAAAAGCACAAATATGGAAGTAACACATGAACAGTTAGTGGGAGCTCTGAGGGAGCATTTTGGTTTTGACACGTTCAAAGGCAATCAAGAAGCGATCATCCGCAATGTGATGGATGGTCACGATACCTTTGTATTGATGCCGACCGGTGGAGGAAAGAGTCTCTGTTACCAATTACCCTCGTTGATCATGGACGGCGTGGCGATTGTTATCTCGCCGCTTATTGCGTTGATGAAGAATCAGGTAGATGCGATGCGTAACTACTCGGAAGAACCGGGTGTGGCGCATTTCATCAATTCGAGTTTGAGTCGTCCGGAGATTAATGCGGTGAAGGACGATGTGTTGAGCGGACGAACGAAGTTGTTGTATTTGGCGCCGGAGAGTTTGCAGAAGAATGAGAACGTGGACTTCCTGCAGGGCGTGAAGATTAGTTTTTATGCCGTCGATGAGGCGCATTGTATCTCGGAGTGGGGACACGATTTCCGTCCGGAGTACAGCCAGATACGTAGTATGGTGCAACGCATCGGCAAGGCACCGATCATTGCCTTGACAGCTACGGCGACGCCGAAGGTGCAGAAGGATATCCAGAAGAATCTCGGCATGCCGGACGCAACCGTTTTCAAGTCGAGTTTCAACCGTCCGAACCTATATTACGAAGTTCGGCCGAAGACGGCAGAAGTAGATAAGGATTTGGTGCGCTATATACGCGGAATGGAAGGCAAAAGCGGTATTGTGTACTGCTTGGCGCGCAAGGAAGTGGAGGATCTGGCGGAAGTGCTGAAAGTGAACGGTATCTCCGCGCGGCCCTACCACGCGGGTATGGACGCCGCGACACGCTCCGCGAACCAGGATGCGTTCCTGATGGAGGAAGTGCAAGTCATCGTAGCGACCATCGCCTTCGGTATGGGTATCGACAAACCGGATGTACGTTTTGTGGTACACTACGACATCCCGAAATCGCTCGAGGGATACTACCAGGAGACGGGTCGCGCAGGCCGAGACGGCGGCGAAGGACAGTGTATCTGTTTCTACAGCCCTGATGATATCGAGCGTCTGCGTCGTTTCCAGAAAGACAAGACGCCCAAAGAGATCGGCATTGGCAATCAACTGCTCTTCGAGACCCAGAGTTATGCGGAGTCCACCATCTGCCGGCGTAAACTGCTGCTGCACTATTTCGGCGAGGAATATACGGAGGAGAAATGCGGTAACTGCGACAACTGCCGTAAAACCTACAAGCAGGTTGATGCAAGTGAGTTGCTGCAATTGATTCTGGAGACCATTCAGCAGGTTAAAGAGAAGCAGAAAGCGGAGCATATCGTCGATATCCTGCATGGAAACCAGACGGCGGAAGTGCTGAGTTACCACCATGAGGAGTTGGAGAATTTCGGTGCGGCAAGTGACGAAGAAGAGAGCACGCTGCACGCGATCATTCGTCAGGCGCTGGTAGTCGGCATGCTCAAGAAAGACGTCGATTCGTACGGCGATCTGAAACTCACCAAAGACGGTACGAAATTCATCCGTAAGCCCGGTAAGTTCGAGGTGCCGATTGAGGTGCAGAGCGATGAGGACGACCTGATGGACGGCGCAGCTGCCACGTGCGCAGCGGCGGATGAGGTGCTCTTCGCGATATTAAAAGATATACGCCGTAAGGTGGCGAAGAAAAACGATGTACCGCCGTTTGTGATCTTCCAAGACCCGAGTCTGGAAGCGATGGCTACGACTTACCCCATCACGATGGAGGAACTACTGACCATTCCGGGTGTGGGTGTAGCAAAAGCAAAACGTTATGGCGATGAGTTCCTGCGCGTGATCAAGGAATACGTAGAGGAGAACGAAATCATCCGTCCGGACGACATGCGCATCCGCACCGTAGCCAAGAAATCGACGCGTAAGAAGCAAATCATCCAAGCGATTGACCGACGTGTCGACCTGGACGATTTGGCGGAGAGTTGCGGCATGTCGATGGAGGAGATGATGGACGAGTTGGAGGCAATTGTGTTCTCCGGCACAAAGATTGACATCAATTACTTCATTCAGGAAGTGCTGGATCCCGACGAGGAGGAAGAGATATACGACTACTTCAAGAATGCCGACGACGATAATATCCGCAAAGCAATGGAGGAGTTGGGAGAAGACTATTACGAGGAAATGCACGTAAGGCTCGTACGATTGAAGTTCCACTGCGAACTGGGAAACTAAATCGCTCGATCGTTCGGAATGCTACTCTTCGGGGTACCGGCCCCATGCCTACGAGTTTTGCCGCACCCCTTCGGCAAAACATGCCCCCTCAGAGTACATTCCTCACTAGAAAAAGAAAAACGTGAGAAAAGGAGAAATAGATTTTATAACGCTGGGGTGCTCTAAGAACTTAGTGGACGCAGAGCGAGTGATGCGGCAGTTAGAAGCGGCCGGATGGAAGTGCGTGCATGACGCAAAAGATCCGAAGGGAGAGATATGTGTCATCAACACCTGCGGATTTATCGGCGATGCCAAAGAAGAGAGCAGCAACATGATCCTCCAAATGGCGGAACGAAAGAAGCACGGCAAACTGCGGAAGTTGATCGTGATGGGATGTCTGAGTGAGCGCTACCGCGCGGAACTCGAAGCGGAACTACCGGAAGTCGATGCCTACTACGGGAAGTTTGATTTTGAGGGGATGGTCAGCGCTCTCAGGATACCGGAATACCGAGATACCGGAATACCGAAAAGTTGCAAGTCCTTTGAACGGCATCTAACCACGCCGAAACACTACGCGTATCTGAAGATTTCGGAGGGCTGTAACCGGATGTGTTCCTATTGCGCCATTCCGCTGATCACAGGACGCCACACAAGTCGACCGAAAGAGGAGATTCTAACAGAGGTGAGATGGTTAGTGAGTCAAGGAGTGAAGGAGTTGAACGTCATCGCGCAGGACTTGAGCAGTTACGGCTTGGATCTATGTAAAGGTGAAAAGTTAAAGGTGAAAGGTGAAAGGAAACACTTGTTACCTGAACTGATAGATGAGATAGCGCAGGTGCCGGGAGTGGAATGGATTCGCCTACATTATGCCTACCCGACCGATTTTCCGGAGGACATCCTGGACGTGATGGCCAAGCACGCGAATGTATGCAAATATCTGGACATTGCCTTGCAACATTGCACGGACCACATGTTGGGGTTGATGCGGCGACATATCACCCAGGCAGAACAAGATGCCTTGATTAAGAAGATTCGAACCAAAGTGCCGGGTATTTGTATCCGAACCACCTTACTGGTAGGTCATCCGGGCGAGACAGAAGAAGATTTTGAGGCGCTGAAGACATGGGTAAAAGCGATGCGGTTTGAGCGAATGGGATGTTTCGCCTACTCGGACGAAGAAGGCACCTACGCGAACAAGCACTATAAAGACGATGTGCCGCAGGAAGTAAAGGAAGCGCGGGCTGCAGAACTGATGGCCATCCAACAGGAGATTAGTGCGGAGTTGATGCAACAATTTGTGGGAAAAACCGAGCGCGTGATCATCGACCGTCAAGACGGCGACTATTGGATCGGCAGGACGCAGTATGACAGTCCGGAGGTGGATTGCGAGGTACTTATTAAGAACAGTGATGACAGGTCATTGGTCATTGGAGATTTCTACAACGTAGAGATTACCAAGGCGGAAGAGTTTGATTTATACGGAAAAATAATACCATAAGATATCATGTTGACGAAAGATTTAATCAGTCGGATAGCACTTGCTACCGGTTTCAGCAAGAAACAAGTGGAACATTTGCTGAGCACGAACAATGCCATTCTGCGTGAGAACTTGATGGCAGGCAAAGCGGTTTCGCTGCAAGGATTTGGTGCATTGGAGGTGAAAGAGCGTGCACCGCGCACGATTGTCCATCCGCGAACAGGCGAACGTACGGTAAGTCCGGGTAAGAACCAATTGGTGTTCCGCCCTGTGGATAACATTAAAGAAGAACTCAAAAAGATCTAAACTATGGCAGAGAAACTTAGTTGGACCGAGTTACGCCGCGTTTTGGCGTCTCGCGCAGGAGTGAGTGAGAAAGAAGCGAACGCGTTTCTGACCGCATTGAACGCAGAGATCGTAGAGGCTCTAAAGACCGATAAACAAGTGAAAATCAACGGTTTAGGTATCTTCAAACTACAAGCCGTCGCACCCCGTAAGAGTGTGAATGTAGCAACCGGAGAAGCCATCACCATCGAGGGATATAACAAAGTTGCTTTTGTACCCGAAGCCGGTGTAAAAGAGTTGATTGAGCGCGGAGGAGGTGTCTCCTCGCTGCCCTTACCCGAAGAAAAGCAAGCCGAAACTACCGAAGTGGACCCCATCAAGAAATTGGGTTCGCAGGCCGAGGAAATCGTTGATATCTTAGGCGAACTCGGACAAAGTCCGAAGGAGGCAGAAGAGCCCATAAAAGAGCCGGAAGTACAGAAAGAACCAGAAGTACAGGAAGAGCCGGAAGTACAGGAAGAGCCGGCAAAAGAGCCCGAACCGGTGTTCTACGCACCTCAGGCACGGCCCGCTCAAGAACCGGAGCCTGCAAAACCGGAGAAAAAGAATCATTTCTTGCGCGACACGATGATTTGTGTGGTGATTCTTCTTGCGCTACTATTGATGGGTTATTTCTTCCTTCGTAGCCAGTTGGGCAATCTGATTGATTCCTTCATACCCAATAAGGCGCAAACGGAACAAGTAACACCGATTGCACCCATCATTACAGAACCCGAACCGGAGCCTATCACAGCTCCGATTGAGGTAGTCGAAGAAGTAGAAGCCGGAGAAGAGGAGTTGACGCAGGAACAGATCTTGGCAGAATTCATGGCGATTACCGACGACGCGGAGGAAGAGGAAGAGAAAGTAGAACCGACGGTGCGTGAGGACATCTACGATGGTCTTATCACGATCGAACCCATGCACGAGGCGAGTCGTTTGACGTGGATGGCAAAGCGTTTCTATGGCAGCAAGGCTTACTGGCCATATATCTACGAAGCGAACAAAGATCATATTTCCAATCCCGATAATATCGATGTAGGTACTCCTATTCGCGTTCCGAAACTGACGAAGGCGCAGATGGACACCACCAGTGCCGCGTATAAGCGGATACTTCGAGAGGCAGAAGAAGCTTGCAGGAAATAATTCGCATAGAAGGAGCGGACACCCACAACCTGAAACATGTGACGGTAGATATACCGCGCAATAAGTTGGTTGTGGTGACGGGTGTGAGCGGCAGCGGCAAGAGTTCGCTGGCGTTCGATACCTTGTATGCGGAGGGCCAGCGGCGATACGTAGAGAGTTTGAGTGCGTACGCGCGCCAGTTTATGGGGCGTATGCAGAAACCCGACGTAGAAAAGATCGAAGGTATCCCACCGGCTATCGCTATTCAACAGAAAGTAAGTAGTCGCAATCCCCGTTCCACGGTAGGCACCGTGACGGAGATATACGACTATTTGAAACTTTTGTACGCGCGCGTAGGCAGAACGTACTCGCCCATGAGCGGGGAAGAAGTGAAGAAAAACACGATCCGCGATGTGATCGCCTACATGGAGCAACAACCGAAAGGAACACGCTTGTACCTGCTGAGTCCCATCATTCTGCCGGAAGGGCGAACGCTGCGAGAGCAGTTAGCTCTGTGGCTCAGTCAGGGTTTTAGCCGTTTGCTCATTGACGGCGACACGGTGCGCCTGGATGCGGAGACCTGGCAGCAGGCAGAGGGACACGACGCGTATCTGTTAGTGGACCGTGTAGTAGTGGATCATGAGCAAGCGACCAGTAACCGCTTTGCGGACAGTGTGCAGACAGCGTTCTTTGAAGGGAAGGGCGAATGTCGTATCTGGGTCAATAAGCATGAGAAAGTGTTCTCCGAGCGCTTTGAGGCCGATGGGATACAGTTCATTGAACCCAGCGAACATCTCTTTGACTTCAATAATCCGGTGGGCGCTTGCCCGGAGTGCAAAGGTATAGGCGTAGTGACCGGCATCGATCCGGATTTAGTCGTTCCCGACAAGTCGAAATCGATATACGAACAGGCTATCGCATGCTGGCAAGGCGAGAAGATGAAAGAATGGCAGGATGCGCTGGTGATGAATGCCGCGAAGTTTGATTTCCCCATTCACACGCCTTTCTATGCCTTGACGCAAGAGCAAAAACACCTGATTTGGACCGGGAACGAATACTTCCGCGGGCTGAATGACTTCTTCCATGAACTGGAGTCCAAGCAATACAACCGCTTGCAATACAAAGTGCTCTTGGCGCGGTATAAAGGTCGCACGACTTGCCCCGCATGCCATGGGTTACACCTTCGAAAAGCGGCAAGTTACGTGCTTATCAACGGCAAAAATATCCAAGCACTCTGCACGATGCCGCTATCCGAACTACAGGAGTGGTTCAGGCACATCAAGTTGACGGATATCGAGCGCCAGACGGCCGAGATACTACTCGTGGAGATAGACAAACGCTTGCAGTTCATGCAAGACGTGGGATTGAGTTACCTGACGCTCAACCGAATGAGTAACACCCTGTCGGGTGGCGAGAGTCAACGTATCCAACTGGCTAAGTCCTTAGGCAGCAGTCTTGTGGGTTCGCTATATGTATTGGACGAGCCCTCTATCGGCCTCCATCCGCGCGACACAGAGCGTCTGATTCATGTCCTCAAGGAGTTGCGCGACTTAGGAAACACCATCGTGGTCGTAGAGCACGACGAAGACATCATCGCGGCGGCCGATCATATTATTGAGATAGGTCCGAAAGCCGGTCGCTTGGGCGGAGAAGTGGTATATGAAGGCAAACCGCGACCGGAACTCTTCATCTACCACATCCCGACGCAACGGCGACATTGGAGCAACTATATCGAGGTAGAAGGAGCGTGCGAGAACAATCTGCAAAACCTCACGGTGCGTTTTCCGCTGCACGTGATGACCGTAGTGACAGGTGTGAGCGGTAGCGGCAAATCAAGTCTGGTAAGCAAAGTACTCTATCCTGCGCTGAAGAAACACTACGGCGGAGTGTTCGCCGAGCACACAGGTGATTTCGGTCAACTGCACGGCAGCTTGCACTTGATGCAAGATATTGAGTTTGTAGACCAGAATCCGCTGAGCCGCTCCAGCCGTAGCAATCCCGTAACCTACCTCAAGGCCTACGACGAGATACGCCGCCTCTATGCCGAGCAGCCTTTAGCCAAACAATTGGGCTTGAGTCCTTCGCACTTCTCTTTCAACACCCCGGGCGGACGGTGCGAGACCTGTCAGGGAGAAGGAACCATCACGATTGAGATGCAGTTCATGGCGGACCTCGTCTTGGAGTGCGAGCAATGCCACGGCAAACGGTTCAAACAAGACATTCTTGATGTGCATTACCGCGACAAGTCAATATATGACATCCTCTGTATGACGGTGAATCAGGCTGTGGAGTTCTTCAGCGAAGACCCGGAATGCGCAAAGATCGTGAAGCGACTCAAACCGCTGCAAGACGTCGGTATCGGCTATGTGCAGTTGGGACAAAGCAGCAGCACACTCTCAGGCGGCGAGAGCCAGCGCGTGAAATTGGCCTCGTTCTTGGCCTCCGAAGATAACAAACCGACGATTTTCGTCTTTGACGAACCCACCACGGGTCTGCATCATAAAGATATCGAAGTGCTGCTCAATGCCTTAAACCGCTTAATCAGCAAAGGGCACACGGTGATTATTATCGAGCACAACCCAGCGGTTGTTTTGACGGCAGACCATGTAATCGATTTAGGGCCGGAAGGCGGCACGCAAGGCGGACGTATCGTATGCGCCGGTACACCGGAAGAAGTCGCGCAATGCAAAGAAAGTTACACAGGCAAATACCTTGCCGAAATTATAAAATCACAACATGAAAAATTTAAAGTTTGATATGGGGTATCTACCCCGTTGGGGCGTTTTATTTCTGGATCTATTGCTGTGCACGATCGCCTTTTGGATCAGTGTGTGGATCGGCAGCAGTTATTTCAACTACGATTCGGACATCCCGCATATATTACCCATCGGGCAACAATACCTGGTGATTCTCCTCTTGCAGACCCTCGCTTTCGGTACCTTTAACACCTTCTCCGGCATCTTGCGTTACTCCACGTTCAACGATATGCTGAAGGTGCTATTGGCGAACATAACGACCGGCGTTGTGATTGTGATCTTCAATTATGTAATGAATTGGAGCACGGGACATCATCCGATTTTTAATACACTCGTAGCCATCTATGTGCCGATCGCCTTCGTGCTGCTCTTCACGCTACGCGTAGCTGTAAAGACCTTCGGCGAGGTATTGCAGCAGTACGGCAACAGCAGTCCCCGCGTGCTGATTTTCGGGACCAAATATGCCGGTGTCTCAATTGCCAAGATGCTTCGTTCTGCCGGCAACACGCCTTATTGGCCCGTGGGATTCATCTCTGACGGCGAGCATGGGTTCGAAGTAGCCGGTCTGCCGGTTTTGCAACTCAACGAGAAACTCTTCGATTGGATGAAAGCGCGGAAGATTCAACACGTCATTGTCTCGCCGCTTAAGATGCGCGAGATCAATCCGGCCCAGGACTTACAGATTTTCATTGACCATGACATCCGCATCTTAACGACTCCGTACTTCACCAGTCTCGACAACCCGAACGATATCGACGCGCAGCGAATCGGCCGCATTGACGCCATCCGCATCGAAGACCTGTTGGAACGTCCGCAGATAGAAGTGAGCACCGAGAATGTGCGCCAAATCATCCAAGGCAAAGTGGTGATGGTCAGCGGTGCAGCAGGAAGCATCGGTAGCGAACTCGTTCGCCAGATACAGAAATATGGTCCTCAAGCGACCATCCTCTTGGAGATTGCGGAGTCTCCGCTGCATGATTTGAGTTTAGACTTACAAAAGCAATTCCCGGAAGCACGGTTTATTCCGGTCATTGCAGACGTTCGGGATAAAGAACGTATCGAGCAGATCTTCAGCGAGTTACGTCCGGATGTGGTCTATCATGCGGCCGCTTACAAGCATGTGCCGCTCATGGAGAGTTATCCTAACGAGGCAGTACGCGCGAACGTACTCGGCACGAAGAACATGGCAGACATGGCTGTCAAATACAGCACGGAGCGTTTCGTGATGATCTCCACCGACAAGGCCGTCAATCCGACAAACATCATGGGTGCCAGCAAACGTATCGCGGAGATTTACGTGCAATCGCTCTTCCATAAACTGCAGAAAAAAGACCCGAATTGCACCAAGTTCATCACCACGCGTTTCGGCAATGTGCTCGGCAGTAACGGATCCGTCATCCCGTATTTCCGCAAACAGATTGCGGCCGGTGGACCGGTTACGGTGACTCACCCCGATATCATTCGCTACTTTATGACCATCCCGGAAGCCTGTACGCTCGTCATGGAAGCCAGCACGTTGGGCAACGGCGGAGAGATCTTCGTGTTCGACATGGGCAAACCGGTGAAGATTCTGGACCTCGCACGAAACATGATTCGTCTGGCCGGATACACGCCGGAGAAAGACATACCTATCGTATTCACAGGTCTGCGTCCGGGCGAGAAGTTATACGAGGAGTTGTTGAACCAAAAAGAACTCACACTCCCCACCAGCAACAGCAAAATCATGATTGCCCGCGTACGCGAGTTCGACTATAACGAAGTAAGCCAACTCATCGACCTGCTCATCGAGACGAGTCACCAGGACAAAGCCTTTACCACCGTCAAGATGATGAAAGAACTGGTACCGGAGTATATCAGCAAGAACTCTATCTACGAGCAACTTGACCCGAAATGATGCAACAGGCGCTGATAGCACATAGTTATTGGATCGGCTTGCTGAGTTTTATACTCGGCGCACTCTTCATGCCCGTCGTCATTCGTGTAGCGAAGACTAAGGGTTTTGTTGTGCGCCCAAACAAGCGCATGAGCCATAACGGAGAGGTACCTAATATCGGCGGACTGAATATCTGTTTCTCGTTTATGCTGACCTATTTGCTGTGTACGCCAATAGAGCAAAATCCGTTCTTCCTGATCGGATTATTCCTCATCATGGTAGTCGGTTTCACAGACGATGTACTGGTTCTACGCCCGGCCACAAAACTGTTAGGAGAGACGCTGGCCGGCATAGCCTTAATCGGTTTTGCCGACATTCGCATCACCCATCTACACGGACTCTTCGGCATCGCGGAGATAGGTCTTATTCCGAGTTACATCCTCTCGCTCGGCATCCTTCTGACCATCATCAACGCCATCAATCTGATTGACGGCATCGACGGCTTGGCCAGCGGCTTGGGTATTCTATACTGCCTGTTCTTCGCCATCTATTTCGGTTTAGCAGGCGAAACGGTCTGGTCCAACATGGCTATCTGTATGATTGGCGTATTGGCAGTGTTCTTTCTCTTTAATGTATTCGGCAAACGGGACAAGATCTTCATGGGCGATTCGGGCAGCCTGTTGTTGGGCTATCTCATCACCGCCTTTGTCTTCCGTTTCTGCGAGATCAACGCCTACCATCTTGTGCCCGAAGCATTGCATATGACTGCCGCACCGGCCGTAGCTGTTTGCGTGCTGACCATTCCGCTCTTCGATGCCATCCGCGTCAGTCTCACGCGCATCAAGCAACGCCGACCGCTCTTAGAACCGGACAAGAACCACATTCATCACTTGTTGTTGCGCACAGGTTTAAATCACATACAGACAACTTGCGTATTACTCAGCGCGAGTATCGTCTTCATCGGATTGGGCATCCTTGGACGCAATTGGAACAACTGGTTGCTATTATCGGCCGATTTCGGATTGGCGACTATACTGACCCTGCTCCTTTGGAGAATCATTAACCATCAAATCGTTCTTGCGCATGCTGACCATTGATCACGTAAGTATGGAGTTCTCGGCGCGTCCCGTATTGGACGACATCACTTTCCTTATCAATCGTAAGGAACGTGTGGCGCTGGTGGGCAAGAACGGAGCGGGCAAAACCACCCTCCTGCGACTCATCGCCGGGGAGTACCAGCCGACCAGCGGACGTATTGCCCGCGAAGCAGACATGACGATTGGCTATCTGCCGCAAGTCATGCTCTTCCATGACGACCGAACGCTGCGCGAAGAAGTGATGACTGTTTTCGCGGGCGAAGACGAGGCGCGGTTTATTGCCGAGATGGACAGAACAATCATCGGTCTTGGCTTCGAGCGCAAAGATTTCGAAAGACCATGTAGCGAGTTCTCCGGCGGATGGCGAATGCGTATCGAGTTAGCGAAGATTCTCTTGCGTCATCCGGACTTATTGCTTCTCGATGAGCCGACTAACCACCTCGACATCGAGTCTATCCAGTGGTTGGAGGACTTCCTCAAAGCCAGTCCATCGGCCGTACTCATGGTTAGCCACGATAGGGCATTCATCGATAATGTGTGTGGGCGGACCATCGAAATAACACTCGGACGAATCTATGATTACAATGTTAATTATACTCGCTTTGTTGCGCTACGTAAGGAAAGGCACGAACAACAAGTCAGGGCCTACCAGAACCAGCAAAAAATGATTCAGGACACCGAAGAGTTCATCGAGCGTTTCCGCTACAAAGCGACCAAAGCCGTACAAGTGCAGAGTCGTATCAAGCAACTCGAGAAACTCGAGCGACTCGAAGTGGATCTCGAAGACACTTCACGTCTCAACCTCCGTTTTCCACCTGCCCCGCGCAGCGGAGACTTCCCGCTCATCATCGAAGACTTGCGCAAGGATTTCGGTTCGCACAACGTCTTCCATGATGTGAATTTCACCATCCGTCGCGGCGAGAAAGTGGCCTTCGTCGGCAAGAA
>JAEEGL016145588.1_pt1 | contig 26335 bp, 26 predicted proteins | sample 9134231 | NCBI WGS metagenome assembly JAEEGL01 (sample SAMN16246548, study PRJNA631951) | gut metagenome | biome: gut microbiome; feature: rumen; material: fiber-attached | host: Bos | place: Iran: Karaj | collected 2018-10
AAGATAAAGCTTCTGGACTGCATAAGAGCAGGAAAATCGGCAGTAAGGGGGATGAAGTAAAATGCTTATTACAAATCTTAAGAACAAAGAAGCCCTTGCACCGCTTATCGAAAACAAGAAGGTATTCGTCATCAACTGCTACGGCTGCAAGGAAGTAAGCTTCCCCGAAGCCGCGGCCAACGAGTATCAGGCAGAGCTTAAGGAAGCAGGACAGCTTGCCGGCATCATCACCACGGACTACATCTGCAACACCGACAATCTGGAGGAACGCATAAAGTGGTTCGGCAAGGACATAGAGAAGGCGGACTGCATACTGGTGTTCTCCTGCGGCGTAGGCGTACAGACCGTAGCCGAGCGTTTCGAGGACAAGCCCGTATACGCTGCCTGCGACACCCTGCGTCTTCCGGGATTCCAGGGAGTTACCCCGCTCACCGTGGACTGCGGTCAGTGCGGAGAATGCTTCCTGAACCTTACCGGAGGTATCTGCCCCATAACGGCCTGCTCCAAGAGCCTGGTCAACGGACCCTGCGGAGGAACCAGCAAGGACGGAAAGTGCGAAGTGGATCCCGGCATGGAATGCGGCTGGATAAGGATCTACAAGCGTCTTGAGGAAAGAGGACGCCTTAAGGAGTTCAACTTCCCCACGCAGATGCACAACTTCGCCACTTTCGAAGCGACCAAAGAAGCAAAAGAAACTATAATTGAGTAATGATAGGAGATGCACATAATGAAGATCACTGAATTATTTAAGAATGGTGAATTTGTAGTAACTGCTGAAGTCGGTCCTCCCAAGGGATGCCACGTAGAAGGCATGGTAGAGGAAGCCAAGGAATACCTCAGCAAGCTGCACGCCGTAAACATAACCGACTGCCAGTCCAGCGTAATGCGCCTGTCCTCCCTGGGAATGTGCAAGGCTCTTAAGGACGCCGGACTCAACCCCATATTCCAGCTCACCTGCAGAGACCGCAACAGGATAGCCATCCAGGCAGACCTGCTTACCTCCGCGATGTTCGGAATAGACAACGTTCTGGCTCTTACCGGAGACTACACCACTCTGGGCGACAACAAGGAAGCAAAGCCGGTATTCGATCTGGATTCCGTTTCCCTGCTCCACACCATGAAGACCCTGGAGTCCGGATACGATCTGGGCGGCAACGAGCTGATCGGAGAGGCTCCGTCCTGGGCTAAGGGCGCGGTAGTATCCCCCTGCAGCGATTCCGTGGACGCTCAGCTTGCCAAGATGGAAAGAAAGATCGCCGCTGGCGCTCAGTTCTTCCAGACTCAGGCTGTGTTCGATTCCGAGAAGTTCATTAAGTTCATGGAGAAGGCCTCCAAGTTCGGAGTACCCGTACAGATCGGCGTCATCATCCCGAAGAATGCCGGAATGTGCAAGTTCATGAACAACAACGTAGCCGGAATATCCATCCCGCAGGAAATGATAGACGAGCTGGCTGCCGACAAGGAAAGAGCTAAGGCCGGCATCACCGGTCTGGAGATCGCGGCCCGCATCATAAAGGAATGCAAGCCGTACTGCCAGGGCGCTCACATCATGTCCCTGGGCTGGGAATCCAAGATCCCCACGCTCATGGAGATGGCAGGACTGTAAGCCAAAGATACGGTCTGAAAACGACACGAAAAAACCTTCCCCGACGCACTTTCGGGGAAGGTCTTTTATTGCATTAAATGTTATCCGGTCTTTGAGTGTTTTCAGTTTGCGGTATCCCGCGTTTTGCTGCGTATGCGTAATGCCGCCATGTACGCTAGCCGGTGATCCCGCGGAGCATGTTCGTAAGCGCCGCAACTTCGTCTCTCTTTTCATAGAGAACGCAGCCGCCTTTGTGGTCTCCGCTTATTAGGCCCTCCGAACGCAGCTTTCCGAACAGTTCGGACTTAAGCACCGCGCGCAGCGAGGTATCCTTTACGTTAACATCCGAGTACGGGGAGAAGGGGCAGGGCTCCGCTCCGCCGTGTGAGTTTATGTGGAAGAACTCGCGTCCGGCCGCCATGCATCCGCCCATCGCCAGCTCGTCACCGGGGAAGGAGAGCATTACAGCGTTGTAGGTGTTTCTGAGGCGCGTCATTGCCTCGTCCATGTATTTGCGCTCCGCGTCTTGGGGAGCCAGATGCTCCGTCTTTTCGTCCACGGGAACGTATTCTATGTAGATGACCAGCTTGCACCCCTTGTCCATGAGAGTGTCCAGGAACTGCGGGGACGTTACCTCGCGGATGTTGTCCGTGGTTACCGTTATGGACGCTCCGAATATCAGTCCCTTGCCGCTGAACTTATCGATGTTGCTCATCAGCTGATCGTATACTCCGGCGCCTCTTCTGACGTCCGTGGCGATCTTTCCGCCTTCTATGCTGAATACCGGAACCAGGTTGCGGCAGCGGTCGAACAGGGCAAAGTAGTCGTCGTCCATGAACGTGCCGTTGGTGAATACAGGGAAGAGTATGCTCTGCGTCTTTCCGGCGCTTTCGATAACGGCTCTTCTAAGAAGGGGCTCGCCTCCGGCCAGCATTATGAAGCTAACGCCAAGGTCCTCAGCTTCTTTAAATATGCGTTCCCAGTCGGACGCGCTGAGCTGCTCTGTGGGCTCCGTGTCTTCCGTTCCGCCTGTGCAGCGCGAGTAGCATCCTGCGCAGTGCAGGTTGCAGCTGCTTGTTATGCTTGCTATAAGGAATCCCGGAACGTGCAGGTCCTCTTTTTCCAGCTCCAGTCTCCGCTTGGATGCTTTTTTGCTTGCCGCTGCGAACCTTGCCATGAAGGCGCTCTCTTTAGGATCTTTAAGGGTAGCTTTTATGGTATCGGCGATTATCTTTTCCACGCCTTGTTCTATGTGTTTCTGAATGTCGAAATTGTCTTTCATCGTTTATTCTTCTTTTGTGAATATTACACAGTTTTTGTTATTTTGAGGTAGATATTTTACCTGAAAGCTAATAAATAGTCAAGAAATCGGGGAAGAGCTTACTGACAGTGCAGCCACGGTACTGCATTTATGCATTTTTGCAAAATATTAATAAAAGCATCAGGGAAAAACAAACAAAGGAATGCTTTTTGTGGTCTAAAGTGTTATATTTAAATAGTTAATATTCAAACGAAACCGAAAGGAGTAGTTACCTTATGGAACTGCAGATCAAAGACCTTGTCGAATCCATAAAAAAAGAGGGCGTAGACGTTGCTAAGGCCGAAGCAGAGAACATAATCGCAGAGGCAAAGAAGAAGGCTGCGGAGATCGTGTCCAAGGCCGATTCCCAGGCAAAGCTTACCAAGGAAACATCCGAAAGGGAGATAGCTCTCCTTAAGGAGAATGCTCTTGTAAGCGCCGAGCAGGCAAAGCGCGACGCCGTTCTTTCGTTCAAGGCCGCCATCCAGTCCGAGTACGAAAAGATCCTGTCCGCAAAGGTCAGTGATTCTCTGGGAGACGAAGCCCTTGCAAAGCTTATCAAGGCCGTCCTTACAGACGAAGACGCGTCCGCGTACACCGCCGAGCTTAACAGTGTAAGCGACGGACTTAAGGCGCTTCTTGCAGACGAGATAAAGAAGGGTCTGGAGATAAAGCCTGTCAAGAACGTAAAGGCAGGATTCAGACTTGCGGCAAAGGACGGGTCCGGATATTTCGACTGCTCGGACGAGGAGATCACCCAAATGCTGATGCCGTTCTTCAAGGACCTCAGCCTGTAAAGGGGGGCGCGTCATGGCTTCTTATTACTACCTGATATCAAGCCTGCCTACGCTTTCCGCGGACGGCGGAATGCCGTTTTCCTATGCGGAATTTCTTAAGATGTGTCAGTCTAACGTAAGCGAGGAGACCTACAAGCTCTTGGAAGGACTTACTCTTTCTTCCAAGGACGGTCCTCTTCTGGACGAGTGGGGCGCTTTCTACAACAGCCTTACGAAAGAACTTAATTCGCAGAGGAGCGCAAAGCTCGGAAAGCCCTATCCCGCAATAACGGATAAAGAGCCGGCATCCGCGGCGGTGGCATCCGCTGCAGTCGCAGCCAAGGACCCGCTTACGGCGGAGCGCGTGCTTCTGGACTACGAGTTCGACCAGCTGGACATGATGGTAGGTCTGCACAGTTTCGACGACTACGTGCTGTTCGGATATGCAGTAAAGCTTAAGCTTCTGGAACGCGTAAGCAGCTTCGTAAAAGAAAAAGGTAAAAAAGAATTCAACGATATTCTCAAAGGCCTGGAAGATCAGGTCACGAGCTTATAACGGGGAGAGCTTTATGGATATAATCAAAGGAAAAGTAACAGGCATCAACGGAAACCTTGCCAGCGTAAGCTTTACCGGATCGATCCGCAAGAACGAGGTGGGATACATACTCGTAGAAGGCAAACGCCTTAAGGGCGAGGTCATCCGTGTAAGCAGCGGAAGCGCAAGCATGCAGATCTACGAGATGACCAACGGCATAAAGGTGGGCGACGAAGTAGAGTTCACCGGAGAGCTGATGAGCGTAGAACTGGGACCCGGACTCCTTACGCAGGTGTTCGACGGACTGCAGAACCCGCTTCCAAAGCTTGCGGAAAAGTGCGGATTCTTCCTGGAAAGAGGCGTCTATCTGGACCCGATCCCGAACAAGGACTGGGAGTTTACTCCTGCCGTGCAGCCGGGTGACAGCGTAGTCGCCGGCGACACCATCGGAACGGTTCCGGAGGGACTGTTCACGCACCGCATAATGGTTCCGTTCACCCTTAAGGGAAACGACTGGACAGTTAAGTCCGTAAAGGAAAAGGGCGTCTACAACGTAAGATCTACTGTAGCCGTTCTGGAAGACCGTACAGGCAACACCAGGGAACTTTCCATGGTGTTCACCCAGCCGATCAAGGAACCGGTAAAGTGCTTCGAAGAGCGTCTGCACCCGGACGAGCCGCTGATCACCAAGATCAGGTGCATAGACACATTCCTGCCGGTAGCAAAGGGCGGAACGTTCTGCGTTCCCGGACCTTTCGGCGCAGGCAAGACGGTACTGCAGCACTTGGAGGCCAAGAACTCCGAAGCGGACGTCGTAATAGTGGCGGCCTGCGGAGAGCGTGCCGGCGAGGTAGTAGAGATACTTAAGGAATTCCCGGAACTGGAAGACCCCAAGACCGGAAGATCTCTTATAGAAAGAACGATCATAATCTGCAACACGTCCTCCATGCCGGTAGCCGCAAGAGAAGCTTCCTGCTACACCGCGGTAACGCTGGCCGAGTACTACAGGCAGATGGGACTGGACGTACTGCTTCTGGCAGACTCCACCAGCCGCTGGGCTCAGGCAATGAGAGAGATGAGCGGTCGTCTGGAAGAGATCCCCGGCGAAGAAGCCTTCCCGGCATATCTGGACTCCACCATCGCGGCCTTCTACGAAAGAGCCGGTAAGGTGCGTCTTAAGGACGGCAGCATAGCTTCCATAACCATAGGCGGAACGGTAAGCCCCGCGGGCGGAAACTTCGAAGAGCCCGTTACCCAAGCAACGCTTAAGGTAGTAGGAGCATTCCACGGACTGTCCAGAGAGCGTTCCGACTCCAGAAAATATCCCGCGATCCACCCCATGGAATCGTGGTCCAAATACAAGGGCGTCGTAGACATGGCTAAGGTCGAGAGAGCCCGCGCCATACTGATACGCAGCACCGAGATCAACCAGATGATGAAGGTAGTAGGCGAGGAAGGAACATCCTCCGAGGACTACGTAGTCTATCAGAAGGGCGAGCTCCTGGACGCTGTATATCTGCAGCAGAACTCCTTCGATCCTGTGGACGCCGTAAGCGTTCCCGAAAGGCAGCGCGAGGAATTCGAGGTGCTCTACGATGCTCTCATGAGCAAGTACGACATAAGCGACAAGAAGGAGATAAGATCCTTCTTCAACCAGCTGCGTCAGGAGTTCCTCGACTGGCACGGAACGGTATACAAGACCCCCGAGTACTACGCTCAGGGCGAAAAGGTCTCTGAATTCTTTAAGAGCAGAGCCGCTGTAAAGGAGGCTTAGGTCCGATGCAAAAGGTATACACTAAGATAGAATCCATAGTCGGCAACGTCGTTACCGTAAGGTCCGAAGGCGTAAGGTACGGAGACATCGCCATGGTGGGCGACAGCTTCGCGAACGTCATAAAGCTGGACAAGGACATAGTATCGCTCCAGGTATTCGCCGGCGGCCAGGGCGTAAGCACCACCGACCCGGTCAAGTTCCTGGGAAGGCCCATGATGGTGTCGTTCTCGGACGCTCTTCTGGGCCGCATATTCAACGGCGCGGGCGTTCCGATCGATAAGGGGCCGGAGCTTACCGGCAACATGATAACCATCGGCGGACCGTCCTTTAATCCGGCAAAGCGTATAGTCCCCAAGAAGATGATACGTACCGGTATCCCGATGATAGACATGTTCAACACTCTGGTGGAGAGCCAGAAGCTGCCCGTATTCTCGGTATCCGGAGAGCCTTACAACCAGCTGCTTGCGCGCATAGCGCTGCAGGCGGAGGTAGACGTCATAATCCTCGGAGGCATGGGCCTTAAGTACGACGACTACCTGGAGTTCCGCAACACCCTGGAGAAGGGCGGCGCCATGAGCCATACGGTAATGTTCGTGCACACTGCTTCGGACCCGACCGTAGAGTGCACGCTGGTACCGGACATGTCGCTTGCCGTAGCGGAGCAGTTTGCTCTTGCAGGAAAGCGAGTGCTGGTCCTCCTTACGGACATGACCAACTTCGCCAACGCGCAGAAGGAGATGGCGATAACCATGGAACAGGTACCTTCCAACCGTGGTTATCCCGGAGATCTCTACAGCTGCCTGGCTTCGCGCTACGAAAAGGCAGTGGACATAGAGGGCGCGGGTTCCATTACCATACTCGGCGTCACCACGATGCCGGGAGACGATGTTACCCACCCGGTACCGGACAACACCGGATACATTACAGAAGGTCAGTACTACCTTAAGGGCGGCAGGATAGAGCCGTTCGGTTCGCTGTCGCGTCTTAAGCAGAACGTAAACAGCCTTACCCGCGACGACCACCGCGCCCTTATGGACGCAATGATAAAGCTCTATGCAGCCTACAAGGAATGCATGGAGAAGAGGTCCATGGGATTCCTCATGACAGAGTGGGACGAAAAGCTCCTGAAGTACGGCGAGCTCTTCGAATCCAGGCTCATGGATCTGAGCGTGAACATTCCTCTGGAAGAGGCTCTGGATCTTGGCTGGGAGATACTCGCGGAGTGCTTCGAGCCCAACGAGACAGGTCTTAAGACCGCGCTCATAAAGGAAAGATGGCCCAAGAAGGACGCTATTGCTTAGGAGAGCTTAATGGCTAACGTCAAACTCACTAAAAATGAATTAAAGACGCAGAAGGACCATCTTAAGCAGTACCAGCGCTACCTTCCCACTTTGCAGCTTAAAAAGCAGCAGCTCCAGACCGTGATCATGAAGGTGAAGGCGGAGCACGAGAAGGTGGAGGAGCAGCGCAGAAGCGTGGTATCCGGTCTGGACGACTGGATAGCAGTCTTCGGCGAAAACGAGAGCTTCGCGGACGATCACAAGATCCAGCTGCTTGTGCAGCCGGACCGCGTGGAGTATACCACGGAGAACATCGCCGGCGTGGAAGTCCCCAACTTCAGGGAACTTACGTTCAAGGACGTGGAGTACAGCGTGGACGAGTACCCGCTGTGGGTGGACTACGCCGTTGTAAAGCTCCGCGACATAGCAAGGCTGGACGCTCTCTGCAAAACGCTCGCAACTCAGGAAGAACTGCTGGAGAAGGAGCTCAGGAGCACCTCGCAGCGCGTAAATCTGTTCGAAAAGGTAAAGATACCCGAAGCCAAGGAGAACATACGCGTAATAGAGGTCTATCTGGGCGACCAGCAGACTGCTGCCGTGGTCCGCGGCAAGATAGCAAAGAAAAAACTTACGGAGGCCGCCAAATGATAGAAAAGATGAAAAAGGTCTTCGTTGTATCGTCGGCTTCCAAAAAAGAGCAGATGCTTTCATCCCTGATGGATCTGGGTGTTCTGCACATCGCGGAAAAGAAGAACGCGGACAGAGAACTTCTGGACCGCTTCGCGGAACTTTCCAGGACGGACCTTATGCTTAAGGAATACGCGGAAAAAGGTCAGGAACCTGCCGCAGTCCTTTCGGATAAGGAGTTCGAGGAAAAGTACGCGCAGATCCGCGCCGCGGCAGACAAAAAGGACGCTCTGCTTGCGGACAGGAGCGCAGCGGCTGCAGAGGCCGAAAGGTTGGTGCCCTGGGGGGATTTCTCTCCGGAGCTGGTATCGCAGCTTAAGGACGAGGGTCTGGACCTGCACTTCTACCGCCTGGGAAAGGCGGAGATGGACAGCCTTACGGAGGACGAGAACGTTAAGTTCATACGTCTGGCGGACGTGGACAAGATGTCCGTGGCCGCTGTATTAGGAAAGCTTCCGCCCACGTACGGCGCCATGGAGCTTCCGATGCCGGAAAAGGGTCTGTCGGAGCTTAGGGAATACATAGCCGAGTGCGACGCCAAAGCCGCAGAGTGCGACGAGGAGCTTAAGAAAGCTTCCGTATACGAGAACAGCTTTAAGCAGCAGATGCTGAAGGCTCAGGAAAAGGCGGAGTTCTCCTCTGCCGAAGCCACCGCGGAGAGCGGAGACGACCTGGTCTGGATAAGCGGATACATGCCGGAGGCGGATCTTCCCAAGCTGGAAGACTTTGCAAAGGCGAACGGCGCGGCCTGGGCCGCGGACGACCCCGAAGAGGACGATGAAAAGGTCCCGACCAAGGTCCGCTACAGCAAGATAACCAATATAATAAAGCCGCTGTTCGACGTTCTGGGAATACTTCCCGGATATCACGAGCAGGACGTATCGCTGTGGTTCCTGATATTCTTTACGATATTCACGGCGATGATAATAGGCGACGCTGCCTACGGCTTCCTGTTCCTGATAGTGGCTGTGGTAATGACGGTAAAGATGAAGAAGGTGAACAACGCAGTCTTCCTTGTCTATGTCCTGTCGGTAGCTACGATCATATGGGGCGCCATAACGGGAACCTGGTTCGGCTCCGAAGCCGCCATGAACGTTCCGTTCCTGAAGTCGCTGGTAATACCCCAGTTCGCCAACTACCCGCAGTACTTCGGAGTTACCGCAAGCGCGCAGCAGAATACGATAATGAAGTTCTCGTTTACGCTGGGCGTCATCCAGATAGCTCTGGGCTGCCTGCTGAGCGTGCGCAAGAAGATAAGCGAAAAGAACCTCAGCTTCATAGCGGACATCGGCTGGCTGTTCGCGGCCTGCGCAATGTACCTGCTGTCGCTCAACCTGGTAATAGGCGAGAAGATAGCGATGAAGCCTGTATTCATGGTAATAATCGCGGCGTTCGTGATAGTGGTGCTGTTCGGAGGCATGGAGCCGGGCAAGAGCTTCGGCCAGGGCGTTAAAGCCGGTCTTGGCAACGCGTTTACCGTGTTCCTGGATACGATCAGCTGCTTCGGAAACGTAATGAGCTACATAAGGCTCTTTGCGGTAGGCATGGCTTCGCTGGCGATAGCGCAGAGTTTCAACGGCATAGCCGAGAACTTTAAGGGGCCGTGGTTCGTGCTTGCGATAGTGGTGCTTGTGATAGGTCACGGACTCAACCTGATAATGGGGCTTCTTTCGGTAGTAGTGCACGGCGTAAGACTCAACGTGCTTGAGTTCTCCGGCCAGGCCGGCCTGGAATGGACGGGCATAGCCTACGAACCGTTTAAAAAGAACGATAAAAAAGATAAAACAGAAACTGATAATAAAGAGATCTAAAGGAGATAAGTTATGAATCTGGCATTTGTAGGTATGGCTGCTGCGCTTGGACTTTCGGCAGCGGGTTCCGCTTTCGGAACAGGTTTTGCGGGAATGGCTTCCGTAGGCGCTTGGAAGAAGTGCTACGCGGCAGGTAAGCCGGCTCCGTTCATCATGATCGCGTTCTCGGGAGCTCCGCTGACGCAGACCATCTACGGTTTCCTTCTGATGAACTTCATAAGGACTGCCGTCGCAAACGGCGCTGACGCAGGACTTGCTTTCGGCGTTGGTCTCTTCGGAGGTCTGGCCATAGGTCTCTCCGCTCTGTTCCAGGGCAAGACCGCGGCTGCTGCTTCCGACGCTCTGGGTTCCACGGGCAAAGGTACGGCTAACTACTTCATTGTCGTAGGTATCATAGAAACGGTAGCGCTGTTTACACTGGTGTTCTGCCTGCTGCTCCTCGGCTGATCTTTGTACGCTGCTTCTGAATACCGGAAATGGTCGGACTGCCGAAGATAGATCTGCATATGCATTCCACCGTCTCCGACGGGTCGGATGATCCCGCGGAGCTTGTTTTACGCGTACGCGAAGCAGGTCTGGACATGTTCTCCGTTACGGACCACGACGCTATAAAAGGCTGCCGCAGAGCCTCCGGAGCTTTAGTCCCCGGCGATCCGTTCTTCATTCCCGGCGTGGAGTTCGCCTGTAAGGACGAGTGCGGAAAGTACCACATCCTTGGTTACGCGTACGACATCGATGCCGAGCCCATAAACAACGTAGTGGACAAAGGCCATTCGATACGTCTTAAAAAGCTTGCGGCAAGGCTGGAGTTTCTTAAAGAGCGTTTCGGCGTCGTATTTCCGGAAAAGGAGATAAAGGCGCTTCACGATCTGTCCAACCCCGGAAAGCCTCATCTGGGCAATCTGATGGTAAAGTACAAGTACGCCGGCAGCAGGGAAGAAGCGATACGCGACTTCATAAACAAGAAGCATTTTTCTACGCAGTATCTGAGCCCCAAAGAGGCGATCGAAGGCATACTTGCGTCCGGCGGCGTGCCGGTGCTGGCCCATCCGTCCTACGGGAGCGGAGACGACCTGTTCGTAGGCGAGGAGATGGAAGAAAGGCTTAGGAGGCTGATGGCACTTGGCCTTCAGGGCGTGGAGGCGTGCTATTCCGGCTTTACGGCAAAGCTGCGCGGCGAGCTATTAGGGTATTCGGAGAAGTACGGCCTTTACGTTACCGCCGGAAGCGACTACCACGGAGCCAACAAAATGATAGCGTTGGGCGATAACTGCATGTCGGATCTTACGGAACTGCCGGAAGGCATGAGGAGATTCTTCGAAAGAGTAGGGTTCGATCCGGATCAGCGGATAAAAGGACCGCAGACCGGTATCAGTTGATCCGGCAGCGGACCGATATCGGTCAACTGATCATAGTATAATAATCGTTCAAAAAATAAAAGCAAAGCCCGGGGCCGAAAGGCAGTCCCGGGCTTTACGCTGTTTATCAGAACCTGTGCATCGGGTGGCGATGCAGGCAGTGTCCGTGGCCGTGAGGACCGTGGTGTCCGCAGCCGTGGCCTTCACCGCTGCCGTGCATTCCGCGGTGAGGGTGCTCCGCGCCTTCTGCGCCGCAGCATCCGTGAGGTCCCTTGTGCGGGCCGTGGTGTCCGCAGCATCCTTCTCCTTCTGCGTTTTCGTTAAGATGGGCGGCAAGCTTGTCAGCCAGCTCGCAGAACTTTGCGGCTTCCTCGTCCGTAAAGCAGGCGGAGAAGCTGTTGAGGGCTTCCGTCCTTACTTCTGCTATCCTGCTTACCTGGGCTTTGCCGAGCTCGGTAAGGAAGATCCTGTTTACGCGCTTGTCGGTCTCGTCGGCCTTCTTTTCGACCAGTCCTCTGGCAGCCATCCTGTCGGAAAGTTCGGATACGGAGGAGGGGCGCATGTCCAGAAGTTCGCTGAGTTCGCCTGCGCTGAGCCCGTCGTTTCCGGAGATCACCATTAGAGTTCTCTCAACTGCGGGAGGAAGCGTGCGCTCCATGTGTCTGGGGCCGCGTCTGAGGGCTCTCGCGAGCCCGAAAGTAGATTCTAATACGTTCTTTCTTATATCTTTATTATCCATTTACATGTTCTCCTTTCTGATTTATTTCGGTACCTAAACATCTTTACGGCCCAATTATATTTCGGTACCTAAATATTGTCAAGCGTTTTTTAAAAAGTTTTTGCTGTGAGGGGATCAACGTCCCGATCGCCGATGTTTTAAGATGCGCAGGCGTTATGATATAATATATCCATTACAGAACGTTATGTTCCTGCCCGCTGCGCTTCTGCGTATCGCAGCAGACCTCAGATGCCGGAACAGAACAGTTGCTTTACGGTGGACCTGAAATGAGCAAAGATAAAAAGAAGAGAAAGGGCAAGGGCCTTAAGACAGCGCTGTGCGTCATACTGCTGCTGGCGGTCTTCGTTGCGGTGATCAACCTGCTGCCGCCAAAAAAAGTCGTAAAGACCAATCCTTTCCTTAAGGATCCGGATGCGCTGCCGATGATAGCGGCTCACCGCGGAGGCGGAATGATCAACCCGGAGAATACGCTCATGGCGTTCAGGGCTGCCGTAAACGAGCTTGGCATACAGATATGCGAGACGGACCTGTGGATGACGTCCGACGGTCATCTGGTCTACAGCCACGACTCCACCATCAACAGGATGGCCTGCCCGGAAGGCGCGCCGGACGTGGTGATAGCCGAGCACACGCTTCAGGAGCTGCAAACTTACAACATGGGATACAACTTTGCCGATCCGTCCACAGGTAAGTACATCTACCGCGATCTGTCCGACGCGGAGCAGAAGGCAAAGGGCCTTAAGATACCGGAGTTCCACGAGCTTCTGGAAGAGTTCTACGGTACCAGGAAGGACCTGCTGTTCATCGTGGAGATAAAGAACGGCGGCGAGACAGGCTTTAAGGCCGCCGAGATAATAGACAAGACCCTTACGGAGCGTTTCCCGGACTACAAGAGCAATCTCGTGGTGGGTACCTTCCACCCGGAGATAGAGGCAAATCTTAAGGAACACCATCCGACGCTCATGCGCGGAGCTTCCACTTCCGGCGCGGCCAAGTTCGTGGTATCGCAGAGGCTTAAGCTTAACCGGCTTATCAGATCGGACTTCACGTGTCTGCAGATACCTATGGAGTACAACATAAAAGGACTGCACATAGACCTTACGCGCGCAGAATACATACGCAGGGCACACCGGATGAACATTGCGGTGCAGTACTGGACCATAAACGACGCGGATGACATGAGAACGCTCATAGAGCTTGGCGCGGACGCAATTATGACGGACGACCCGGTGCTGCTTAAGCAGGTGCTGGAAGAATACAAAAAGTAACGAAGACTTTGGGCGGTGCCTAAAACAAAGGACCTGCCCGGCGCGCGCCGCGGGTGACAGGAGGATGCTGACGAATGTCTGAGCTTAGATTCAAATACGTAAGGATACACGGCAAGGAACTTGCAAAGAACACCATGTTCGGCAAGGGAATATTCAGCATGTGCTGGCAGCTGGTAAGGGACGATGTAATGGAACAGGAGGACGCGGATCTGTTTAAGGAGATCGATGACTGGTTCTCCACGCATCTTCCCTGGCCGCCGCAGTGCAGGAATCAGGAGCCCGTTGTCTGCTGGTTCAAGACGGAGAACTCGGACGAGATGCTCAAGATGATACGTCCGGCGCTGTGGCTTCTGGAAAGATATCATCATCCGTATTATCTTGTTTATACCAACGATCCCGGCGAGATAGTCTACGAGGATCAGTACCAGATAGCCGCCAAGGCGGACGGATTTCTTCAGATAGACGAGCTGCAGGAATCCTGGTCGCCGGAAGAGGTCGACGAGAACGGATTTCCGAAGGTAAAATAAATGCCATTAGAGATAATCAGAAACGACATAACCAAGGTCCGCGCTGACGCCATAATCAACACCGCAAATCCAAACGTTGCGGTAGGCGACGGAGTGGACAGCGCTGTCTATGCCGCCGCGGGCAGGGATCTTCTCCTTGCGGAGAGGGCAAAGATAGGGCCGCTGCGTCCCGGAGAGTGCGCGGTCACTCCTGCTTTTGCGCTGCCCGCCAAGTACATAATCCACACCGTGGGACCCGCCTGGGAAGGCGGAAACAACGGCGAGGCGGAGACCGTAGCGAAATGCTACCGAAACTCTCTGGAAAAGGCTAAGGAGCTCGACTGCGAGTCCGCGGCTTTCCCGCTGATATCCGCGGGGACCTACGGATTTCCCAAAGACGTAGCCCTTAAGACCGCGGTGTCCGAGATAAGCGGCTTCCTTTTCGGCTGCGACATGACCGTATATCTGGTGGTCTACGATAAGAAGTCCTTCGAGGTATCCGGCAAGGCATTCTCCGATATAAAGTCATATATAGACGAGTCCGAAGTAAAGGTAAGGCAGCACAGAAGACCGGAACCGGAGTCTTTCTTAAGTCCGCAGAGCATCTCTTTTGACGGACGGTCCGGAAGCTACGAGCCTGCGGGCGCTGCCAGGTCGTTTTACAGGGAAGAGGAACTTGCGCGTCCCGAGCCCGCAAAACGCCGGGAGAGACGCGGGATACTGCCGTCTCTCGGGATCCCGCGCAGACCGGAAAAGGATCTGGAGGATATCATAAAGGAGAAGGACGAGACCTTCCAGCAGTATCTCTTCCGCATAATAGACCGCAAGGGACTTACGGATCCGGAGGTCTACAAAAAGGCGAACATAGACCGCAAGCATTTCTCCAAGATACGCGGCAACGTCAACTACAACCCATCCAGAAAGACCGCGCTTGCACTGGCTGTGGCTCTGGAACTTAACATGGACGAGACCCGGGATCTGCTGCTTAAGGCCGGCCTGGCCCTTACAAGGAGCAGCACATTCGATCTTATAATCGAATACTGCATAGAGCATAAGATCTACGACATCTACGAGATAAACTGCATACTGTTCAAGTTTGATCAGCCGACGCTGGGAGCATAGGACGCCCCGTCCGGAGCATAAAAAGGCAGAAAATGTACAGAGCGCAAAAGTCGCCCCGCAGGCGACCACGCGCTCTTTTATAATTGCTATCCTTATACCGTAAGATACAGATGCCTTAAAGGCGCAGATCTAAGGAGGTAAGGAAATGGCAAATAAGGATCTTTGTGAAGTAGTATTCATTCTGGACAGAAGCGGGAGCATGTCTGGGCTTGAGGCGGACACCATAGGGGGCTTCAACGCAACGCTGGAAAAGCAGAAGAAGGAGAAGGGCGATGTGCTCTGGTCCACGGTGCTCTTCGACGACAAGCACGACGTTGTGCACGACAGAGTCCCGATCAAGAAGATCGAAAAACTCACGGAAAAGGAGTATTATGTGCGCGGCTGCACGGCGCTGCTGGACGCAGTAGGCAGGGCGATCCACCACATCGGCAACGTTCATAAGTATGCAAGACCGGAGGACGTGCCCGGCAAGACGCTGTTCGTGATCACGACGGACGGCATGGAGAACGCCAGCAGGGAGTACACCTACGCTCAGGTTAAGCAGATGATAGAGCGCCAGACGGAAAAGTACGGCTGGGAGTTCCTGTTCCTGGGTGCCAACATGGACGCGGTGAGCGTTGCGGGCAGGATGGGCATCAGACCGGAGCGTTCCGCGACTTTCATCAACGACGGCGTGGGTATAAGCACCAACTATTCAGCTGTAAGCGGAGCAATGAGCAGCCTGCGCGGCCGCGGAAGCATAGATGAGGAAGCTCTGGAAGCTGTAAGGAAGGATTACAAGAAGAGAAAAGGACTTTTGGGAAGATAAGCGGCGTTTTACGAAAGGGGTAAACCGCTGAGGATCACGGTTTCCGAGGGGAACGCAAAGCGGCCGGCGGCAAGTATCGCCGGTCGTTTTTGCGGACAAAAAAGAACAAATGTTCTTGTTTTTTGGGTCGGTACGGGTTAAAATATTGTTGCGCAGGACGTGCTGTCCGGCAACTCCGGTCCTGCGCGGAAGAAGGGGAGATGCGGGTCGTGAAGGCTGTCAGATGCACCGTGGATATGATCGCTGTCTTCAGATGCGGCGAAATGCCGGAGCCTGTACGTTTCAGATACACGGACCGGGACGGCAAGGAGACGGTAATAAAGGTGGACCGCATCCTGGATCTAGCCGTGGACAGGGCGGGATCCGGCAACAGCATAACGTATACCTGCCAAAGCATAGTCGGGCGCAGGCAGATACGCTACGACCTTAAATACGTAGGCCGGGACATACGCTGGGAGCTTTATAAGATAGGGGACATGTAGCGATAATGTGTCCCTGCGGGCGATCTTCGCAAAACCTGCAGGACGCATTAAAACCGCTTGAAATCCGCTGCGCAAACTGCTATACTTTATTTCGCTCTCAGTAAGGTCTGTTAGCTCAGCTGGTAGAGCGCATGGGTCACAACCATGATGCCGCGGGTTCGAGTCCCTCACAGACCACCATAGAAAAAAGGATCGCCGAAAGGCGATCCTTTTTTCTGTGAAGTTCGTCCCGTGTGAGGGACTCGAACCCGAAAGGGCGTAACAGTCCGGTGGACTGTTACGGTCCGAGCACGCCGGAGCGGGCGCAGGACGGCGGATCTTGCTCAGCAAGAGACGCGAAGTCCCGAATGTAAAAAACTTTTGATAGACGACCATATATTTGCAAGATAATATAAAGTTACCAGCGAGGTATTATTATGGACATCGGGGAAAAACTCTCATCTGCCAGACAATCTGCAGGGCTTACTCAGGAACAGGCGGCAGAACACCTCCACGTGAGCCGTCAGACTATTTCCAATTGGGAAAACTGCAAGAGTTATCCGGATATTCTGATGAGCATCGAGCTAAGCAAACTATACGGGATCGACCTGACATCGCTGCTTGAGGACAAGACGGGTCCTTCAGAGTACGCAAAACAGCTTGCAAACGATTCGGCTGCTGCCAGGCGTTTCAGTAGTAAAAGGATCATCATGATCCTTTACATGTTGGCCTTTGTGGTATTAATTGCAGGGATCGTATTTGCTTGGGCAGCAGATCCGTCATTCGACAGTTTTTCCCTGCATTATGAAGTTTGGATACTGCCTGTAAGTTTGCTGATAATATCATTTTTTCTTGGCCTTATCCTCGAAATAAAAGGGTGGCCTATAATACCGCTTTCAGCAGTCCTTGGCATGCTGGCTTTTATTCTTACTTTCGGTCTGAAGATATACATTCTTCGCGAAAGCCCGGTCGCATTGCCATCAAGGATCTTCGGAATGATGCAGGAAGCGCTGCTTTATGCGCTGCCATGTTTGCGTGCCGCTGTTCCGGGGCTGTTGATTGGGATCATTGCCCATAGAGCCTCTTCAAATAAAAAGGACCACTAGCAGTGGTCCTTTTTGTTTGTGAAGTAAGTACCGTGTGAGGGACTCGGACCCGAAAGGGCAGAAAGCTCCGGTATCACCACTTGTTGTGCACTTTTTCGGCGAATCCCAGGAAATCCTTTACCTCTACCACGGTACCGTCGTCCAGCACGGCTTTGCCGCTGTACAGACCGAATACCTGGTGCTGGTCGGAGCAAAGTATCTTAAAGTCCGTGCATGCGGCGCGGTCCAGTATAGGTTTAAAGTCCATCTCGAAGCGTCCGTCGTCGGAAGTAAAGGTCCAGGGGCTCATGTAGTCGTCCTTTCTGTCTTTCTGCGGGATGTTGAACGTTACCTCCGAAAGCTTGTGAGCCTTGCCGCCGAAGAACAGCATGTTCTCCGTAGCGGCCGAGGTGTCCCCGAATCCGTAGCCTATGTTCCAGCCGAAGGGCACAAGGACCGTCTTTCCAGCGCCGTCAGCGGATCCTTCACATTCCGCGGGCATCTCCACGTTCCCCGAGGCGCTGCCCCAGTACCACGTGTTGTTGTAGGTCCAGACTCCGCGGCCCCAGTCCAGCACGCCGTAAGCGTCCGGACGGTCGAAGTCGTAGGTCCTGCCCGCAAAGGTCACCTTGCCGGAAGCCTTAAGGCAGTTTATCTTCTGGTTGTAGTAGAAGGCGGTCTTTTTTTCCGCGAAGGGTGTTACTATCACCATGGACTCCTGCTGTGGATTCTCCAGGCGTATCTCTCCGTCTATGGGGTTGCCGCCGCAGAAATCGTCCATGTGGAATTTCAGCAGGCGGTGGTCGCCTTTGTGCTCAAAGCTGATCGAATAGCCCTTGCCGGCGGTCTTAACGTCGCCCTTGTCCGAGCCTGCCGGGAAGTTCTTTTTGCCTCCTGTAAAGAAGGTCATGGGGCTGTTGGTGTGCTCCCAGCGTTTTTCGAAGTCCAGAAGCGATATGCTGTCCAGACCCATGTAGGAGTTGTCGTCTATCGTGAGCGCCACGGCAAAATCCCGCGTGGTTATAAGATAGTAGTCCCATTCCTTTATGCGCATGGCTCCGCCCTTTATTTTAGAGCGGTCGTAATCCATAAGAAGGCCCTTTGTGTAGCCGGGCTCGGTAAGATGTCCGTTTTCGTCCAGAAGGGCATGGCGCTGCGTTATCTCGTGCTGCTGTCTTTTGATCTGTTCCATTTTCTTTCGCTCCGCTGCAGATGGTGTGATCCTTTTCGAACTTATTATATCACGTAATATTCGTTGTGGAAAATCTCCGCCGGCAGTGCTATATTATTATATTATGCAATTCTTATCATAGTTATTTAGAAACGGACTTAAACTTATGGAAAGAGAAAGGCTCGGAAGCCGTCTGGGCTTCATACTGCTGAGCGCCGGATGCGCCATAGGCTGCGGAAACGTCTGGAAGTTCCCCTGGATGACAGGTCAGAACGGAGGCGCGGCGTTCGTGATCGTCTACATCATCTGCCTTATACTGCTGGGAATTCCGGCCATGAGCGTGGAGTTCGCTCTGGGACGCGCTTCGCAGGCAAGCCCCGTAAAGATGTACCAGAAGCTGGAAAAGCCTGGCCAGAAATGGCACTGGCACGGCGTACTGGCCATGATAGGAAACTTTGCCCTCATGGCGTTCTACACCGTGGTCACCGGCTGGATACTCTACTACTTTGTAAGCTTCCTGCGCGGAAACACCGCGGATCTTGGCTTCGTCCCCATGATCACAAACCCCGGGCTCAACATGGGCTACATGACGGCTGTAGTAGTGATCGCTTTCGTGCTGCTGTCCTTTAAGCTGCAGTCCGGCCTGGAGAGAGTCTCCAAGTACATGATGGTGGCTCTGCTGATCCTCATGATAGTTCTTGCCGTAAGAAGCTTTACACTTAAGGGCGCTGCCGACGGCCTTAGATTCTACCTGGTTCCGGATTTCAGCAAGATAAACCTTAACGTTATAGTGGCGGCCATGAACCAGGCGTTCTTTACTCTGTCCCTGGGCATAGGCTCCATGGCGATATTCGGAAGCTACATCGGAAAAGAGCGCAGCCTTATGGGTGAGTCCGTGAACGTGATCGTTCTGGACACCTTCGTGGCTCTTATGTCCGGTCTCATCATATTCCCGGCCTGCACGTCTCTGGGCCTTGAGGTAGACGCCGGTCCGGCTCTGCTCTTCAATACCATGGCGGGCGTGTTCAACAGCATGGCAGGCGGCAGGGTATGGGGCACCATATTCTTCCTGTTCATGACCTTCGCCGCGTTCTCCACGGTGCTTGCGGTATGCGAGAACATACTCGCCTGCATAAGGGAGCTTACCGGCTGGGGCAGAAAGAAGGGCGCACTGGTCTCCGGAATAATAGTGTTCGTGCTTGACATCACCACAGCTCTCGGATACAGCAAGTTCCACTTCCAGCCCTTCGCGGACGGAAGCGCCTGGCTGGATTTCTGGGACTTCATCGTAAGCAACAACCTGCTGCCCATAGGCGCGTTCATAATGACGGTCTTCTGCGTAAGCAAGCGTTTCGGCTGGGGCTGGGACAACTTTGTTGAAGAAGCCAACGCCGGCAAGGGCCTTAAGGTAAAGAACTGGATGAAGCCCATCTTCCAGTTCGTGGTTCCGGTCATAGTAATCGTTCTGTACGTGGTCGGACTTGTTGGATTTAAGTGGAAATAAATTGCATGAAGGCCGGTGCTCTGCGTCTGACAGATGATGCTGAGGACCGTCCCTTATGAAAGTCAGGAGATAAAAAATGAAAGATCAGAAGCTTGGAACTAAGTGCGTGCAGGCAGGCTACACGCCCGGAAACGGTGAGCCCCGCCAGGTGCCGATAATACAGTCCACGACTTTTAAATACGATACGTCGGAGGACATGGGCAAGCTCTTCGATCTGGAGGCCAGCGGTTATTTCTACACCAGGCTCCAGAACCCCACAAACGACTACGTTGCGGCAAAGATAGCAGCGCTCGAGGGCGGCACAGCGGCAATGCTTACCTCGTCCGGACAGGCGGCAAACTTCTTTGCGCTGTTCAACATCTGCGAAGCGGGCAGCCACATAGTGGCGTCGTCCTCCATATACGGCGGCACGTTCAACCTGATCTCCGTCACCATGGCCAAGATGGGCATAGAATCCACCTTCGTGTCTCCGGACTGCACGGAAGAGGAGCTTAACGCTGCGTTTAAGGACAACACCCGCGCGGTGTTCGGCGAGACCATAGCAAATCCGGCTCTCACCGTTCTGGACATAGAGAAGTTCGCCAAGGCGGCGCACGCTCACGGTGTACCTCTCATCGTAGACAACACTTTCCCCACGCCCGTCAACTGCAGGCCCATAGAGTGGGGCGCGGACATCGTTACGCATTCCACCACCAAGTACATGGACGGCCACGGCGTTGCAGTTGGCGGAGCCATAGTGGACTCCGGAAAGTTCGACTGGATGGCCCACGCGGACAAGTTCCCCGGCCTTTGCACTCCGGACGAATCCTACCACGGCATAGTATACGCGCAGAAGTTCGGCAACGCGGGCGCCTTCATTACCAAGGCTACCAGCCAGCTTATGAGGGACCTGGGATGCATACAGTCCCCGCAGCACGCGTTCTACCTCAACCTTGGACTGGAGTCCCTGCACGTGCGCATGCCAAAGCACGTGGAGAACGGCCAGGCAGTGGCTGAGTTCCTGGAGAAGCACCCGGCGGTGGAAGCCGTTCATTATCCGGGCCTTAAGAGCGACCCCTACTACGAGAGGGCGCAGAAGTATCTGGGAAACGGCGGATGCGGCGTTGTGTCCTTCGAGATAAAGGGCGGCCGCAAGGCAGCCGAGGCATTCATGAAGAAGCTTAAGCTTGCGGCGATAGAGACCCACGTTGCGGACGCTCGCACCTGCTGCCTCAACCCGGCAACGTCCACCCACCGCCAGATGACGGACGAGCAGCTTGCGGCAGCCGGCATTCCCGCGGGTCTGGTACGCATATCCTGCGGTCTGGAAGACAAGGAAGACCTGATCGAGGACCTTGCTCAGGCGCTGGAGTAATAGGATCCGCACACGCCGGAACATTGATCAACGGAACCGTGCGTGTAATGGTTCGCAGATCATAAGAACAACAAAGGACCGCAAAGTTCTGCGGTCCTTTTGAATTTCTGATATTGTTTACTTCGATCCTACAGTTTCGACAGTTCCACGGCTATCTTAGCGGCGCAGCGAGCGTTGTTGAGGGCCAGCTGGATGTTGGTCTTAAGGGATTCGCCGCCGGTCAGATCAACTATGGTGGCCAGCAGGAAGGGCGTAAGAGCCTTGCCGTGTATTCCCTTGGCGTCGGCCATCGCCATCGCCTGGCGAATCACCACTTCCATTTCGTTGAAGTCCTTGGCGTATTCCTCGGGGCAGGGGTTGCCTATTAGTATGCCGCCCTTAAGTCCAAGGTCCGCGGAGGTCTTGATTATCCTTGCTATCTCCGCTTCGTCCTTTGCTGCAAGATCCAGCTTGTGACCGCTGTTCCTGCAGTAGAAGGCGGGGAACTCGTCCGTGCCGTTGCCGATCACCGGCACGCCCATGGTCTCCAGGTATTCCAGGGTGCGGCCTATGTCCAGTATCTGCTTGGCGCCCGCGCAGACCACGGCTACCGGGGTGTTGCCAAGTTCCTGAAGGTCCGCGGATATGTCCATAGATACCTCGCCGCCTCTGTGAACGCCGCCTATTCCGCCGGTCGCGAATATCTTAATGCCTGCGGCCGCCGCGCACATCATGGTGGATGCGACTGTGGTGGCTCCGGTCTTCTTTTCAGCCAGGTACACCGCAAAATCTCTGCGGCTGACCTTGCCGACGTTCTTGGCCTCGCACATCACTCTGAGCGATTCCTCGTCCAGACCTACTTTTATGCGGCCGTCTATGAGGGCCATTGTCGCCGGAACGGCGCCTTCCTGACGGATGACGTCCTCCACCTGTGCCGCGAATCCCAGGTTCTCCGGGAAGGGCATGCCGTGGCTGAGTATGGTGCTCTCCAGCGCCACAACGGGCTGGCCTTTCTTAAGCGCTTTCGCTACTTCCGGCTTGATGTCCAGATACTTTTCTGCGTTCATTGTTTCGTCCTTCTATTTTACCGGGTACTTGTCCATGAACCTGAACACGTACTCCTCCGTTAAGCAATAGTTGATGGTGTCCTCGGACAGCGTTGCTATCCGTCCGCAGGACAGAGCGTAGTGGAGCATCGTCTCCTTGTCCGCTCCGTTAAGGAAACTGTGGACCAGTCCTGACATGAAGGCATCGCCCGCGCCGGAAGCGTTTACCACCGGCAGACCGCAGTCTATGCCGCGGATCAGGGACGCGCCTCTGCCGAAGCTCCAGCAGCCGCGCTCGCCTAGCGATATCACCACCTGTTTTACTCCTTGGCGCAGCAGTTCCTCCGCCGCGTTTGCTATCTCTTCGTCCGTGCCGCAGGGCAGGCCGGAAAGCGCTTCCAGCTCCATGCGGTTGGGCTTTATGAGTGTCAGTTTGCTGAGGAACGGTTTGAGCACGCCGCACTTTGCCGCGGATACGGGGTCCGCGAATACGGGAACTTGTCCGGTGCGCCCGGCAGTTCCGTCTTCCGAACCAGTGCAGCCCTCCGCCGCGTCGAAGATCTCAGCCAGCTGATCCTCGCTCAGGTTCGCGTCTACAACGATTGCAGCCGCTCCGTGGATCAGCTCTGCGTTCTTCTTAAAGTACTCCGCGGGGATCTCGACCACCAGCCTCATGTCGTTGGCGGCAAGGTACATGTCGCCGCCGTCGTCCAGTATGTCTATGTACGCGGATGTGGGTGTCTTATCGCTGCGAAGCACGCGCGAAATGTCCATGCCGGCTTCTGTGCAGGCAGCCAGCACCGCGTCTCCGAAGTGGTCCGATCCCACCGCAGACAGGAAAACGCAATCGTCTCCCTGACGGGCCAGGTTCTCCATTATGTTGCGGCATACTCCGCCCGCGGAGGTACGCAGGTGCCCGGGATTGGAGTCCCTCAGCACCGGAGGATCGGTAGTCCTTATGTGGATGTCGAAATTGGCGCCGCCGGCGCCCACGATGTATCCGTCCATTATATCTCCGTGGCGTCTACCAGCTTAACGTCCGGGAAGCGTTCGCGGTAGAAGTTGAGCGTAAACTGGTTGGGGAACAGCAGCAGGGGACGCTCGAAGCGGTCGAACACCAGCATGGTGCGGCTGTCCAGGCAGCGCTTTACTGTCTCCATGTCCGTATCCTTTATCCACTGCGCAACACTGTAGTCCAGGCTGTCCATGCGAAGCGGTGCGTTGTACTCGTTCTCTATGCGGTACTTGAACACCTCGAACTGCAGTTGTCCTACGGCTCCGATCACTACCTCGTTGTACTCGTTGTGGTACACCTGGATGGCGCCTTCCTGGGCAAGCTGCTCCACGCCCTTGTTGAACTGTTTGGCCTTCATGCTGTCTTTTGCGGACACCTTGGCGAACAGTTCCGGCGGGAAGGTGGGCAGTGGTTCGAAGAATATTGGCTCCTTGGTGGTGCAGAGCGTGTCTCCTATCTGGAAGTTTCCCGTGTCGTAGATGCCTATTATGTCTCCGGTGATGGCGGTCTGCACGTTCTCCCTCTCGTTTGCCATAAGCTGCGTGGACTGCGAAAGCTTTATGGGCTTGCCTGTGCGGGAAAGCGTTACCGTCATGCCGTGCGTGTAGGTGCCGGAGCATATGCGGAAGAATGCCAGCCTGTCCCTGTGGGCCGGGTTCATGTTGGCCTGTATCTTGAACACGAAGCCGGAGAACGCGGGATCCAGCGGATCTACCTCGCCGCCGTCCGCAAGCTTTCTCGGTCCGGGGGCAGGGGACATCTCAAGGAAGTGCTCCAGGAATGCCGTAACTCCGAAGTCCGCAAGCGCGGATCCGAAGAACACGGGTGTAAGCTCGCCCGCGGATACTGCTTCCGGGTCCACCGGGTATCCGGCGCCTTCCAGCAGCTCTATCTGGTCGCGCAGGGCGCGCAGGTTGTTTATGGTTATGATGTCCTCCAGTTCCGGTCCGAACACTCCGTCCGGTCCGAGCTTAAGGGTGGTCTTTTCTCTGTAGAGGTAGACCTCGTTTCTTAAAATGTTGTATATTCCCTGGAAGTTGAGGCCGCAGCCTATGGGCCAGGTGACGGCCGCCGCGGGCATGCCCAGTATGTCCTCCAGCTCGGAGAGCAGCTCCAGGAAATCCTTGGCCTCGCGGTCCAGCTTGTTCATGAAGGTGAATACCGGTATTCCGCGCATCTTGCAGACCGCGAACAACTTCTTGGTCTGCGTCTCTATTCCCTTGGCTGCGTCTATAACCATTACTGCGCTGTCCACGGAGGTGAGTATGCGGTAGGTGTCCTCGCCGAAGTCGTTGTGGCCCGGGGTGTCCATTATGGATATCACCTTGCCCTCGTACTCGAACTGCATTACGGAGCTGGTTACGGATATTCCGCGCTGCTTTTCTATCTCCATCCAGTCGGACGTTGCGAACTTTGCGTTTTTGCGCGCTTTAACAGTACCGGCCTCGCGGATGGCGCCGCCGTGGAGAAGCAGTTTCTCCGTAAGCGTGGTCTTTCCGGCGTCCGGGTGCGATATTATTCCGAATATACGTCTGCGGCTTATCTGAGCCGCCATTTCTTCTCTTGTCATTTTGTTTCTCCTTATGATCTGTAACTAGTTAACATTGATCTGCCTTAATACGGACTTGCGCCCGGGCAGTGTCATTTCAGTCATAAGGATCGTCAGTAACGCATTCTCCGCCTCCTGCGCTGCAGAGCAGCCGAAACATTATATCATACAATTCACTCTTGATAAACCACTATATATAGCGTAAAATCTAAAGGATAGAAGTTATTAGTTGTGTGCCATATGGCAGGAGATGCAGTATGAAGTGCCCGTTTTGTGACGAACCGGATACCAAGGTTATAGACTCAAGGCCCACGGAGGAGGGGAAAGCCATCCGCAGAAGACGCGAGTGCCCCAAGTGCGGCAAGCGTTTCACCACCTACGAAAAGGTGGAGGAGATGCTGTTCATGGTCGTTAAGAGGGACGGCCGCAGGGAATCCTTCGACAGGAACAAGATCCTTAACGGCATAATCCGCGCCTGCGAAAAGCGCCCGGTAACACTGGCCCAGATGGAAGCCATAGTGGACGACGTGGAGCGCGGCCTCAACAACATGATGGAGAAGGAAGTAAGCACCCAGTTCATAGGCGAGGTCGTAATGGACAGGCTCAAGGAACTGGACGAAGTAGCCTACGTGCGCTTCGCTTCCGTGTACCGCCAGTTTAAGGACGTAAGCACCTTCATAGCGGAGATAGAAAAGCTTCTGGGTTCGGACAGCGCCGGCAAGAAGAAGCTTAAGAAGCTGGCAGAGGCCGAAAAATGAAGCCTTTCCGCATAGCCATAGACGGCCCGGCAGGAGCAGGCAAAAGCACCATAGCAAAGCTGATAGCCAAGGAGCTGTGCATAGATTACATAGATACAGGAGCCATGTACAGGGCCATAGCGCTTAAGCTTTTCAGGACCGGTACGGACTACAACGATCCCAAGGCGCTGGCGGAACTATTAGCCACAACGGACGTGGACTACACCGGCGGCAGCGTATATCTGGACGGCGAGTGCGTGGACGGACTCATCCGCACACAGGAGGTGTCGGAGATGGCGTCCGCTTCTTCCGCGGTGCAGGCTGTACGAGACAAGCTCGTGGCGCTGCAGCAGGCGATGGGGGAGCGCAAGTCCCTTGTAATGGACGGCCGCGACATAGGTACCAAGGTGTTCCCGGACGCGGAGATAAAGTTCTACGTAACGGCTTCTTCCAGAGTCCGCGCAAAGAGAAGGGCGGAGGACATGAAGGCCGCCGGCCAGCCCTGCGACGTGGATCAGATACAGAAAGAAATAGAAGCGCGCGACTACCGCGACTCCCACAGGGCCAACAGCCCGCTTACGCAGCTTCCGGAGGCCGTAGTAATAGACACCTCCAGACGCGGAATAAAGAGCACGATAGAGCTTGCGCTTAAAGCAATAAGGGAAAAGGGATACGTAAAGGAATAATGGATAGCAAAAAGGGAGTTGTAAGGACAGCCGTGCTGTTCGCGGTGTTCATACTGTTTACGGTGCTGGTATGCAAGCTGGACGTAAAGGCCATAGGTCCGCAGGGCAGCAGCGTTGGATTCGCAGGAATAAACGGCCTTGTGGCCAAGATGTTCCCGTACAGCGGAACGTTCTATAAAGTAAGCAAACTGCTGGGATA
>JAEEGL016408295.1_pt1 | contig 26335 bp, 15 predicted proteins | sample 9134231 | NCBI WGS metagenome assembly JAEEGL01 (sample SAMN16246548, study PRJNA631951) | gut metagenome | biome: gut microbiome; feature: rumen; material: fiber-attached | host: Bos | place: Iran: Karaj | collected 2018-10
CTAACAAGCAGTATTCGACGTATGAGGACAACTTGGTCGGTAACTACCGCACAGCCGAGGGCCGCTTCGTTGACTACGAAATGTGGGCTACTCCCGTGTTCACAGGCAAGAATGACTATGCCATTCTCGTGACAAACGCCACTCATGCCTAAACCCTGCCAGCTATGACGATACATGAAGCAATAGCAGCAAGCATTGAGCCTTATTCACTGTCTGATGAAGCAGTGGATAAGGCTGCAATGGATGCCTTTTACCGCTTTGGCGGCGAAGAAAACCTCAATACGGAGGACAATTATTCGCCTACTATGAAAAAGCCGTGTGGCTTTGCTGCTATGCTGTTGCTCCGTCAGGTAATCACGCTTCAAGCTGAAAACATCGGTGGCATTTCCAACACGTACAAAAAGGACGTGGAGGACATGATTAAGGACATTGCCAAGGACATTGGCGTGAACCCCGACCTTGTGCTTGACAGCTATGGCGAAGACACTGTAACCTATTGTCCCGTGTGGTAAAATGAACTTCAAGGATAAGCTGTACGTACTGCATACTACCGAGGGCGGCTATGACGAGGAACTGAACCCCGTAGAGCCAACGTCAGAGTGGCGAGAAGTCGGAAAGTGCGTGATTATGCCCAATGAAAAGGCACAGTCAGTAACGCTTAACGACGGGCAGGAGTACATCTACACCTACGAAATCATAGCTCCAATTAAGAAGCAGCACTACACGGACGGCCTTATACCAAAGGAGGGTATGCAGGTGCATTTCGTCAAGGAGGACGGAACAATAGACAAAGAAGCAAGTGTCGCTGGCTTTGTCACGCTTAAGAAACGGTACGTAAAACTTTGGATTTAGCAACATGGCAAGTGTTCAGATACGCGCAAACGGCTTGAAAGCGTTGCAGCAACGCCTAAAGCAGGCACGTGACAACTTGCAAATTGCGCTGGAGATTAAACTGCTGTACTTGGGCGAAGAAGCAGTGACACATGCGAAGCTTCACAAGGGGTATAAGGACAGAACGGCCAACTTGAAAAACAGTATCAGCTTTGCGCTGTACTGCGACGGCAAGCCCGTCACAATGGAAGCCGGGAAAGTAAACAGCGCAGAAGCACAGGCCGAAGTGGAAAACAACTTGCAGGCTTATGCACAGGCGCATGTAGAGCCGAAAGGCTATACCCTTATTGTCGTAGCGGGAATGAATTACGGTAGGTACGTTGAAGACAAGGGCTATAACGTGCTACATCTTACACGGTTTTTCCTGCAAGATGAGCTAAAGAAGATTGTGCTTGAAACCATTGAGGACGTAAAGAACGGAAACGTATGACAGGACTTGAAGCAGTAACGGCAGTTGCAACATACATCAATGCAGCGACCCCATCCGTATTCGGTAGTAATAACGAACAGAAAGGAAAGGTGTTTAAATATGAAAAGGAAAAGGGTTACAACGGCGAATACATTGCTGTGAACAACTTGCCATTCGTACACCAAAACCCTGCACAGGTCAACACTATCAACGTCAACGTCCACGTTCCGAAGCTCCCGACGGAGCAGCCACATTCAAAGCGGCTCACGGAGATAGTCAATGAAGTTGTCGCGCTGTTTGACAGCGAGGACGGCGCATATATCAATGGCGCATACTTCAAATACTTTTCCGACGGTCGCCCAACGCCCGACAACGACGGCACCTATTATGTAAACATTCAAATTGACTGTACAAGTAAAAACATCTAAAAAGTAACAACTATGAGTAAGACAGCAGCTTATGGTGTGAGTGCAGTAACATTCACGCCGACAGGTGGAAGCGCAATCAGCTTCCAGGCCATTGTCAAGGACAGCTTGCAGTTCAATGACCAGGCTGGCTCACAGCAGGAAATTGAGGTTGAGGACATGGAAGGCCCTTATGCCATTCTGCAAACGTCCGCAGGCACTCGTGGCTTCACTATGGATACCTACGACATGACGGGCGCGGTGTATTCCCAACTGTACGCACAGATTGGCAAGCGTCCACAGGGCGCTGTAAGCATCACGACCAAAGCACTTGACGACATTCCCGCAATGACGTTTGCTTGGACAAAGATGCAGGTCACTGTCACCCGTGCCGGCACGCTGGGCAAGAGCGGTTTCCCCAACTTCCACTTGGAGTTCCGCGAGCTTACCACTACCAACCAGCAGGGACAGGAGGAATCCGGCCACACCGTTACGCCCGTTGCATCAAACGGTGGCGGTGGCAGCGGCAGCGGTGGCAATGGTGGTTAAGCGACAGTGAGCCTACTATTCATTCAAAACCAATTGTAAGCGCAGTGCGGAAAAGGGGCGCACGTCCTCACCCCGTACTGCGCTTTCTGTTAAAAAAAAGGATTTTAAATTATGAATACAGCAGACAAGGAAAGAGTACACAGTACATTGACGGAAAAGCCAATTGACATTAAGATTGGCATGTTTACGTTCAAGCTTCGCCCGCTTACGCTTTCGCAGATATACAAGCTGGGCGCAATAGGCAATGAGTTGAGCAGTGACGATGATTTGGGAAGTAAGGACAAAGTGAAAGTCATTGCCGAAGTCATAGCACACTATAAGGACGCAAAGGTTATGCAGGATATGTTTGTCGCTGCATTGCTGCCGGGCAGGGTAAAACGCTTTCTTTTCAAGCGTTACGTGCTTAAGCGGCTCACTGTTTCAGTGTTCAATGAGTTTATAGCTTATGTAAGCCAGTCTGTTGACGTAAATTTTTTCTTGACCTCTATCATTATCCTGCGAAAAACGGTGGAGATAACGAATCCGAGCCAAACGACAGCCCTTGGGCAATCGTAAGCGGGGTGATGAAATACTACAGAATGAGTTACAAGGAGGTCGTATTTGAACGCTCGTTCATCAACATTCTGCTGTTGAACAAAACCATACCATCGGTTAGTAGCAACAAGAAAGATGACGTGCTGGAAGGTGTAGGCAAAAGTGGTGGGAAAATAACTAAAAAGAAGTTTAGGAACGAAACGGAATTATTCATGTCTTTAATGGGCTAAAACTATGGCAGAAGACGTATTGGGCATAACAGGTCTTGTCAACATTGACGACATACAAAAGACCTTTGACAAGCTTATTGGCGACTTGGAGCGTTTGGGCGTTTCCACTGACGAAATCAGTGCGAGAATGACAAAGGCTCTCAATGACATTGCAAACAGCAGTGAAAAGGACTTGGCAGCGAAAACCACTGCTGCAATGAAAGTCCTTAACGAAGCTGTTGCGGAAACAAACAGCAACCTGCGTTCTACACCTGAAATGATTAAGAATGCAGAGCAGGAGGCAACACGCTTGCAGAATGCTGTTTCAAAGCTTGAAAAGGAGCTGGGTGGTACTGTTGTAGGGTCAAAGGAGTTCAATGCGCTTAACACACAGCTCGCAAACGAGCGTGAGACACTTCGTTTGCAGACTGCCGACGTTGCAGACATGAAAGCTGCCCACGAGCAGGCAGCGCAAACCATACAAAAGCTGCAAGGCATATACGATAACTTTGTTGCTACGCTGCATGAAAAGAGCGATGCGGAGCAAGAATCAACTGACGCTGCAAATACGGATGCAGCAGTACAGGAACAAGCGACACAGTCAACGCATGAAGCTACGCAAGCGACACGTGAACAGACGCAAGCGCAAGAAGAAGCTGCAAATGCTACTCGCAAGCATACTGACGCGACAAAGGAGCAAGCAAGCTCACAGCAGCAGATACAAGCTGCCATTGACGACACGCAAAAGACCATTGACCAGCTTGTCGCAAAGCAGGAAAAAGCGCAAAAGCGCATGGAAAGCCTGCAAAAGAACATGCAGGCCTGGGCGCAACGCGGCATCGAGGGCGGCTATGTCAAGCAGACGGGTGACGGCAAGTACAAAGCCGACCCGAAAGCAGCTGGCTACAATGAGAACGTTGTAGCTCACATGCAGAAGATTGCAAAGGAATACAACGAACTTAAGCAGAGCTTGCAGGACTACCGCGACGAGGAAACGCTTGCACGTCAAGGGCTGAAAGAACTGCAAGAAAGCTTGCGTGAGGTTGAGCAGCAGACACAAAGGAACACAAGCGCAAACGAGCAGACAAAGCAAAGCAGCCCTCGTCAGATGCTCATGGAGCTTCGCAACGAGATTACAATGCTCACTTTGCAGTGGCGTGACATGACGGATGCAGAGCGTGCGAGTGCAGAGGGGCAAGCGTTGAAGCACAAACTTGACGAGCTGCAAAGCAAAGCCGCTAAACTGCAAGACGCTTTCAGTGACGTACAGGAAACCATCAAAAACGACGCAAACGACACTGCGGCCTTTTCAGGCTTGACGCAGGGCTTGAATCTTGTCATATCGGGCTTCGGTGCTGCCGAAGGTGCTGCTGCTGCCTTTGGTATGAGCGAAGAAGACTTGGCACGTGCGCAAACAATGATACAAGGCTCACTTGCAGCTACGAATTTCCTTACTGAAGCGCAGAACGCCTTGCAGTCGCAAAGCGCACTTATGCGTGGTATAAACACGTTGCAGACACTTGCAGCTGCTAAAGCACAGGACATTGAAACAGCTGCAAAAGGGCGTGGAGTCATTGCTACTAAGGCAGCGACCATTGCGCAAGCCGCTTTTAACGCTATTGCCAAAGCTAATCCTTATGTACTGCTTGCAACTGCTATCATTACAGTTGTGGGCGCACTTGCCGCTTTCGCTATCGGCTCAAAGAAAGCAAAGGAGGAAGAAGAAGAATTGCAGCGTGTGCAGGAACGTGAAAAGGAGTTCTACGACACCTATCACAATACACTTGCAACGACCATTGACAAGTACAGGCAACTTGAATATGCCTATAAAAAGCTTAAGACAGAAAAGGAAAAAACAAAGTGGATAAAGGATAATACCGACAAGTTTCACGAGCTTGGTTTTGAGCTTAAGGGCATTGAGGAAACAGAGCGCGTGTTTGCAGGCAACACGGATGCAATAATAAAGGCTTTCGACTTGCGTGCGCGTGCTGCTGCCTACGCTGCGAAAATAACGAAGACGTATAACGATGCACTGCTTGGGCAGGAGCATAAGGTTGGCGACAAAATAAGCGAAAGCGAGTTTAAAAAGCTTTTCCCCGAATGGAACGCAAGTCCTGACGGACACATCTATTCGCCTTACACGAACCTCGTAGGAGGTATTTTCAGCGACGACCTCTACCTTACGCAAAAGGGCGTTGACGAGCTTAACCGCCGTGCTTTGGATGCAGCGGAAAAGGAAACTTCACGCTTGCGAGAGATAAAGAACGGGCTGGAAGAAGAAGCAAACAACTTGCTTTCAAGCATGGGTGTGTCTTCTTACGACCCAAATGGTGGTGGAACAACGGAAAAGCCCGAAAAGCCAACAAAGGACAAACCGAAATACAAGTCTGCTGCGGAGCTTAACGACGAACTGTTGCAGCTGACAAAAGAACGTATTGAGCAAGAACTTGAACTTGAAAAGGAGGGCACAAAACGCTGGGAGCAGTTGCAGCGTGAACGTATTGCCGTTCAAGCTGAAATTGACAGGCGTGCAGCGCAAAAGGCAGGAAACGAAGCTTTGGCAGACCTTGACGCGAGCTACAAGGGCGGTAAAAGCGGATTGAACGAGCAGCAGTACAAGGAGCGTCGTGCTGACTTGGAAAAGCAGACACAGCAGCTTATTAAGGCTATTGACGCAAAGGCTGTTGGCGACCTTGCAGCCATTGACGCGGAGCGTGTCAAAGCACAGCAACAGCGTGACGATGAACTTATTGGCAAGTATCAGTCTTATACCGACAAGAAGCTGCAAATAGACAAGGAATATGCAGAAGCGTTAAAGCAGATTGACGAAGCTATTGCGGAAGCAACGGAACGCGGAGACACGGAAAGGGTGGCAGCACTTACCCGTAGCCGTGCGCAAGCAGCACAGCACCACAATGAGCAACAATCTAACCTTTCATTGCAGCAGCTTAAGGAAACGCCCGATTATGTGCGTGCGTTTGAAGACTTGGGAAACACGTCAACGCAAACGCTGGAATTTCTTATTTCGGAGTTTGAAAAAGCAAAGCAAGCAGCGGCAACGTCGCTTGACCCCGAAAAACTGCGTGAATACACCACAACATTGCAACAGATGTATGACGAGCTTAACAGCCGTGACCCGTTTGAAGCACTCACTAAGTCCTCACAGGAACTTGTCAATGCAGAGAATAAAGTTGCTGTTGCAGCTGCGAATGTTGCGCGTGCGCATCAAGCTGTCAATCTTGCAAAACAGTCAGGGGACGCAAAGAAGCTTGCAGACGCTCAAATAGAACTTGCGAATGCAGAGAAGCAGGAACGCCAGGCAACGGACGAGCTGGAAAAGGCAAAGAACAAGCATCGCAAAGCATTAAAGGAAACGCTGTCAAAGGTCAACGAGCTTGCAGCAGCCATTGCAAGTGTAGGTGACGCGATTGGCGGTACGGAAGGGCAGATACTCGGTGTTGCAGCCAACGTAATGACGTTTATGACGCAGACAATTGACGGCATTAAGGCTGTCACTGCAACGGGCGTTGCTGCGCTTTCTACGCTGGAGAAAGCAAGTGTTATCCTTGCCATTATCAGTGCTGCGATACAACTGTTTCAGCAGATAAGCAGCATGTTCAAGGACGCACACAGTCAGTATGAGGAATTTGCAGAAAAGCAAAAGGAAATAAATACACTGCGTGATGCAGTCAACGATTACAAGCTTGCAGTAATTGAAGCAACAAACGCTGAAAAGCGTTGGTTTGACAGCACGGGTATGCAGGGCTTGCGCGACATGTACGAGTACAGCAATCAGGCACTTGAAAGCTACATTGCCAAAATGTACGAAGCACAAGCTATCTACCAAAACGAAAGTGGCGGTGGCTGGCTTACCAATGCGCTTGCGTGGATTGGCAATCTTGTGGCAGATGTTGTCAGCATACCGGGAAAGCTCATAACGGGCGCACTTGACAAGATGGGAATCCTCGACAAGAACAGCGTGCTCGGTCAGATTATGGATTGGGGCATAACGGGATTGTTTGGCGGTGCAGAGGGATTGATAGGCAAGGGTGTGGGAGCTTTACTTGACACGCTTAACTACGAAGAAGGAACAACAGCAGCTTTCAAAAACCTGCGTATTGAAACGAGAAAAAAGAGCAGCGGATTTCTTGGCACAGGTATTGGCGGGCACTCACAGCGAACAGAAGACTTGACGGAGTGGGTAAAGAACAACTTAGGAGCTGACTTGTTCGACACTAACGGCATGATTAACGTACAGCTTGCGCAAACCGTACTTGACAAATACGGTGACAAACTCGTGGGCGAAACAAAGGCTACGCTGGAGGAACTTATCAAGCTTAAGCAGGAATACGACAAGTTCCGTGAACAGCTGGAAGAATACGTGTCAGAAATGTACAGTCCGCTAACCGAGGACATGACTGATGCGCTTTGGGATTGGCTTAAAGAGGGCAAGGACGTTATGGATAGCTTCAAAAAATATGCAAGCGACACGTTTGCCGACATTGCGCGTGAAATAGTCAAGCAAGCATTGCTTACGAAAGTGTTTGACGGTTTCCAAGACAAACTCGCCAATCTTTACGAAGTCTATTCCGCAGGTGCAATTGACGAAAAGACGCTCACGCAGGGCATCATGCAAGCAACTGACACGCTGCTTGACAATGCAGAAAAGCAGCTGCCTATGATACAGGATTTGCTCACGTACCTTGACGAGAAATTCAAGGAAAAGGGCTTTGACATAACGGGCAGCGAGGGCTACGAGCAGAAAGGCTCGTCGGGCGCATGGCAGTCGCTCGGAGAGGACACCGGGCAGGAGCTTAACGGACGTTTTACTGCCTTGCAGATAACGGGTGAAAGCATACTTGTTCAGTCCATCGAACAGACGGCAACGCTTATGGCAGTGCAGCAGGAAATCGTGCTGTCACGTATAGAAATAGTCACCATAAGCAGCAACGTTGACACGATACGCGAAACGCAGGAGGACATGCTTTCTACGCTGGAGCAGATACAGAAGAACACTTACCAACTCCACGAAATAAAGGAGGACATCAAGTTATTGGTTGAGAATACTAAAAACATATAAGCAATGACAGGACAGGCATCTATAAACGGAACAAACATCGGCAGCTATGGCGCATTGCTCGTAAAAGGAGCTTATGAAGCATTGCTCACACCTGCGCCTATTAAGGCAGTCGTGCAGAATGACAGCCGCTTGCAGCATGGAAAGCGCGTAGTAGTTGAGCAGGACGGCAGCAGCATCAAGTTTGACAGCAGGGAAGTGACTATACCCATACTTTTTGAGGGAAATACACGTGGCGCGTACTTGTCGGGGCTTAACAGCTTCACAACTGCTGTGACAAGCGGGCTAATAGAGTTTGCTTGCCCGTCGCTCGGAATAACGTTCAAGCTGCTTTACCAGCGTTGCCAAAAGAGCAAGGACTACGGCCTTACATACGGTGTTTACAACTTTACATTCCTTGAACCGAATCCCAATGACAGATAAATATGGCACAGCAGACTGAAAAGAAATACACCATTATACGGCGTGCGCTTGGCGACATTCAGTTTAGGACTGCCGTCAACGGAAATTCCTTTGTGCGTTTTGAGCTGATGAAAGAGCATTACGTGCAGCTCAACTTCTCAACAAAGGAAAAGATATACTTTAGCATAGGCGACTATTGCCAAGTTGACGATTACGGAGTATTTGAAATCACAAAGAACTACGTACCTGCATACAACAAGGCGACGGGCGGCTATGACTATCAACTGCGTATGGATGCGCAATACTGGAAGTGGAATAACAAAATATTGCTATTTCAGCCACGTAGCAACCGCTTTGAAACATCGTGGTCGCTTACTGACACGATAGACAAGCACCTTGCCATATTGCAGCAGAACTTGAAATATCACGGGTTTAGCTACAACCGAACTGATTTCACTTTCAGCATTGACAACAAACTGCTGGGCAATGCAAAGCTTGTCGTGTACGAAAGCACGCATATCATTGACGCACTCAATACAATCTGCGAGGAATTTGAATGCGAGTGGTGGGTTATTGGGTCTGTCATTCACGTAGGCCGTTGTGAGCAAGGGGATGCAGTCAGCTTTGAGCTGGAAGTCAATGTAAAGCAAATGACGGGAGCAACGGGCGAAGGCACGCACGCAACACGTATCTACCCGTTTGGCTCTACGCGCAACATACCGAAGAACTACCGTTCCGGCGGTGAAAACCTTGTTCTTAACGGTGTCATTCAGAAGCGTGTAATGCTGCCAGCGGAGTATGAGCATCCTTATATACAGCTTGGCGACATCGACGTTGAAGAAGAAGCTATTGAAGCAGTAGCAATATTTGATGAAGTGTACCCGCATACTGACGGCACAATGACTACCGTCACGCATGACGAGCGCGACATTGACGATGGCGAAGGCGGCAAGGAAAGAGTGAAAATCTACCGTTTTAAGGACGCAAACTTTACATTCAGGGAAAAATATATTCTTGCAGGTCAGGACTTGCAGATAGTCATACAGTCGGGTGTGCTTAAGGGCATGACGTTTGATGTCAAGTTCAACCCCGACAACAAAGCGGAGGAAATAGACGGGCAGATTAACCCCGAAGCACAAGTGTTTGAGATTGTACGTAATGACACTTACGGCCCGTTCCTGCCCAATGACGACCTTAACCCCGAAATGGATTCAGGTGTCAAGTACCGGCTCATTGGCTGGGACACGTCCTACATGGAGGAATTGGGATTACTTGAAGCAGCAGAGCAGGAACTTCTTGAAGCAGCGGAAGACTATGTTGAAAAGCTGCAAATTGACGATTCTACGTACACATGTACGATGATGTCAGATTGGATGTACGGCCTTTCGGGCGGCGAGCTTGACAGGACAAAAGCCAAAAGCTTCGACATTGGCCAGCGTGTCATTCTTGTAAATGACAACTTTTTCAAGGGCGGCAGCAGGAACTCCCGCATAATCGGCTATCAGTACAAGCTTGATTTCAAATACGATGATGCACAGTACATTGTAGGCGAAACGTCAAAATACTCACGCCTTAACGACATAGAGAGCAAAATTGACGCTATTAACTACAAAAGCGACGTACAGCTGTACGAAACAGGAACGGGCGTGTATGTCATTAAGACAAATGACACGACACCAGCAAGCGAGTATAACGTGTTTTCCGCAAAGCGTTCACTTTCACAGTTCTTGCGCAAGGACGTTGACGATACAGCAAACGGGCGCATAGACTTTAGAGGACGCACGAAGCACTATGACGGCGTGCAGTTCGGTCAGAACTTTGCGGGAGGGATAACGGGCTTTGGCGGCTTTATTGACGGTGCTGGGCGTGGAGAAATGCGCTCACTAACTTTGTGGGAGTGGCTTCAAGTTCCCGAACTGCGCTATAACAGAATAAGCATACAAGTGGGCAACCGTTGGCGTGCGCCAGGCGGTGGCATTATCTTAAGCGTTGACCCCGACGTGAACGGTGACGGCACGCTTGCAAACACGGGTACTGTTGAGCTTTACTTGGAAGAAGGCGAAATCGGAAAGATTGCAGTTGATGATATTTGCATGGGCATCTATCACGACGGCATGACGCTTGCAAACAATGATGCAGACGATTTCGACGACAGCAAGGGTAACTTCCGCTTTTCGGGCTTCTTTACTGTTTACTTTGCTATTACGCGCATACTTGAAACGGGCAAAAATTCCCGCTTCAAGTACGTGTTGCGCAATGATGCAAACTGGCATACGGGAATGCACCCGTGCGCAATGATGCACTTTGTTGCTTACGGAAACTTTACTGACACCGAAAGGCAGTCCAGCCGCTACTCGACACTTACATACGAAAGATACCTTACCAAAGTAAATACTTGGGAGTATTCTGTAAGAAATATTGGTGCGCAATTTGGCGACCTCTCTAACTTGTCTGTGTTTGGCCTTGACATGGAGGGTTATTCCGCTTATCTGAATAACATCTACATGTCAGGCCATTTGGAGCAGATACAGGACGTTGTGGACGAAGTTTCGCAGTACAACGTTGACTTTTCGGACTACGTGGACGTTATCACTGTTGACGATGTGGGCAACGTGATTGGCGGTCTGTATAAGATTGACGCGAACAACGTCAAGTATGACTACCGCATACACTCGGCCATTCAAGTACGCAGGAACTCACAGCTGCTTATATGGGCAGAGGACGGCGAGGATGCAGCGGAAGGCACGTATAAGATACATGCTGAAGCTGTTGGCTGTACATGCGTAATTAGGAACTCAACTATTTATATCACAAGTATAGCGAACTGCAAGGACGGTGTTGCCGGCACGCAGGATGACGCGAACTTTGATTATGATGAAATGCGTGCAACGGACAGCTGTTATGTCAACCTCGTTATTGACTGCGAGGGTAAGACTACGCTCATTAAGAAGTTCCCTATATCCATCAAGCATGACGCACAGCCCTTTGTCAGTGCTGACATAGACAACGAGTTTAGTGCCGTGTCGTGGAACACACAGCGTCAAAGCTACGTTGGTTTGCCATTGGTGGCAAATATGCGTATGTGGCACAACAACGAGACGCTTGATGTTACGTCTATTGCAGTCAATGGTGTGCAAGGCGCGACAAAAACTGACAGCCCGAAACATATAGAAGTTGGAGGCATAAGGATAAGAACGGGCGTAGTACCCGTTACGGATAACGGGCAGACTTATTATGTCGGAAAAATACAGATAAGCGAATTGCCATCCGATTTGTCGCTTGTCACAAATCTCAATATAACCACGACTGCGTTGTATGCTGGAATATCGTATGAGCGCACTTTGGTACACACTATAAACAAGTCAACTGACACCAACGTTTATCAGCTGCTACCGTCCTTGCCGTCTGTAGGCATAAAGTGGAACGAGAACAAGCAAAAGGTCATTGAGACTGACAAGCTTTTCTGCCAGGTTACTTGTGACAGCTCGGATGATACTCACTACATCGTTCCTGCTGCCAGCTATTCCACGCATGGGCTTTTGATTAAGTACAAAACAATTAACGACGCTGGAGTAGAAAGCAGTGAGCAAAACTACACTTCAACGGGCGTTACGATTACGGTAAACCACAGGAAAGTCGTGTTTATCCTTTACCTCGTGGACGGCAGCGGCAACGTGCTTGACACGCTCGACCAAGAGAGCGTTGACATTATTTTGGACGGCGTGGACGGCGACAACGCTGTGCATCTTACACTTGACAACGAAAACGACAATGTGCTTTGCGTCGAGGATGGCACAGTGCTTGCTTTCACGCTGCCAACGGGAAAGGCGTACCTTTGGGACGGTGACACACAAGTTCCACAAGCTACGCTTGAAGCTCAAAACAGTTGGCAGACGCTTGTATGCTCGGGCTGTACTGCTGTCTATGACGGCTATGACACCGACGGAGGACGCAAGATTAAGGTTACTGCTGTCACTGCTGTTGCTGCAACAGTGCTTATTGGTTGTCAGTACACGAAAAAGGGAGTTACGCAAGTTCATAATGCGCTCATGTCAATCAAAAAGGACATTGGCACAGACAAGTACGAAATCATAACCAATCCCGCTTCCGTATGCTACAACCCAAACACGGGCGGCTACAATCCCGAAGAAGTGGAAGTGTCTATCTACAAGACATCACGCGACACGGAAAGGACGCTTATGCGCGTTGCTGACTTCGACACGCAGAAGCTTGCACTCACATACTCTACAGACAGCGGCACAACGTGGAGAAACTTCACATACGGCAGCAAGCTCACCAAAACGATGATGGACGTTGACGGTGTAGATTCCATTCAGCTGAAGCTTGAAGAAAAGTTCACGAAAAACGGCACGTCGCAATGGGTGTTGCGTGACCAAGAGAGCGTTGACATTGTTGGGGACGGCAGCGACCCTATTGTTGCCGACCTTACAAACGAACATGCCGGTGTTTCATTCAGCACTATTCTTGGCAACTGGGTAGGCCTGCCCGTTGTTTCAGTATTTCATATTTGGTCGGGTGACGAGCTTCTTCTGCCTTTCACTGACATTGCAATGAAGATAAACGGCACGACGCTTGCACGTCAAGCTGTGTCGGGTCAGCAAAACGTATATAGATATACATACAGCGATAACGCTGGAGGCAGTCTGACAGCAACGGCAAATTGGCTCACGGGCGAAATAAGGGTTACTTCACTTGTCGGCGAAGTTCCTCGTGAAATACCTATTGTAATTGTCGGCCAGGCATCACGTGCAGGAGTTTCGTACACACGCGAAGCAACGCTTTCGCTTACAACGTCCGAGGACTTGAATGTGTATGAGCTTAAAACAAGTGTCAGCGAGGTTGTACGCAGTTATGTAAACGGCTCTCCCGTCGTTGACACAAACACCGTCACATGTGTTGTGCAGTGCAGCAGTACGGACGGTGGTACGTATGACCTTACGGCACTGCAAATGGCAGAGCGAGAAATTGCAGTTAAGTACCGTGTATATACGGGCAATACGGCTGGAGCATGGCAAACGGGATTGTCAGCTCCCGTTTCTGCCAACAACTCAAAAGTTGAGTTTGTGCTGTGGAAGGACGGCGTTGCAACAAACGAGAAAGAAACCGTTCCCGTTATCAGTGACGGTGTGGACGGCAAGGGCGTTGAATACATCTTTTGGCTGCAAGACAGCTGGAGCGGTGACGGCGAGAGTTCAGACCTTGCTACGCCACAAATACAGGATGACAGCTCAACGTCTGCTTTCCAAGAGGACAATCACTGCCCCAAAGGGCGCAACAGCAGCAGTCAGTCGTGGTATGACGGATGGACTGACGAGCCGACGGGCGTAGGTATTAACAATAAATATGAGTTCTACGCACAGCGCAAGAAGATTAACGGTGTGTGGCAAGCATTCGGCGACGTTCATCTTTGGAACAAATATTCTGTTGACGGCACGTCACCTTACATGCTTGACTTAAGCAACGAGCAAAGCTTCATCAACTGTGACAGCGACGGAACGGTGATAGGCACGTATGAGCCAACCACAATCATGCTGTTTATGGGCAGCAAGGATGCTTTCAGCATGTTTAATGTTGCCATTACTCCGTACAATATAAGCTACAATTTAAGTGCTGACGGTAAGACGATAACACCTTATGGCATTACGTCCGTCAACGCTTCCATTGCAATACGTGCAACGCTAAAGACGAACAGCAGCATTGTGTTGACGGCTGTCTATAAGATAAACAAGTCAATGAAAGGTGCGGACGGTGTTATTTACTCGCTTGTTCCATCGCTCAACGTCATTCACTTGGACGGCAAAGGCAGCTTCATTGACACGCAGATTGCCATTAACGTAAAGAAAACAATCGGCGACAGCACTACATTGCTAACGACATATTCGGACATAGCAGCGGAAGGCCTTACGTTGAAGTATTTGCAGGGAGCTGGCACTACTGAAAACAATTTCCCCGCAAACTCAAATTCTGTCGGCGCAAGTACGGCAGTTGGAAGCAGCCTTTACACTGTTATACTGCTTAAGCAAGGAAATGATGTCATTGACCGTGAACGTATCAACTGCGTGCAGGACGGTGACACTACGCCCGTCTATATTATCGATGCAGACCCAAAAAGCGTAACTATTCCGCGTGATTCCTCGTCTGCTGTCTATGTTGGAAACATCAACTTCTACAAAGCGGAGGGCGACGTTATTAGTTCTGCTTCGCTGTATTCAGTTTTGGTAGTCCGACAAAAGGACGGCACGCGCAGGTTTGTTGCCGGGCGGCACACTTTCATGGGCTATTCGAACTTGAACTTCTATGTCTATGATGATGATGAAGTGATTGAGTGCTTCTGCAATGATGAAGAAAACAGCACGCAGATATACACTGACTATATTGCTAAAGTTGAACTGCCTATTTACAAGGAGGGCAACACTGGCCCGCAGGGTGAAGATGCAGACTTCCACGAAATCATTGCGCGTGGAACGCACTATTCTTCAAGCGTATATCCTCAAATCCAAGTGGACGGCCAAGAAATATACTTGTCGTATAGTCGTGGCTTGACGCTCACTGTGCTTAATGCAGACATGACAACGTACACACAGCAGACGTATGACGTGTATGCCGACTATTCCAACGAAAACACAAACGTTACGAACCAGCTTATCACTGCCATAACAAACAACGCGACTGCGAACAGAATACTCATTCTTACGTCCTATGACGCTATATACGTGCATGACAGGCTTTGGGCAAAGCTTGCTTGCGAGTATGGTGTAGGAGTTGACATTCGTACAACGGGAAAGCGTCGTGCGCTTGCAATCATTGCGCAAAAAGGCATGAAGCCTGGGCAGGCACTTGTCGCATGGACTGAGCTTGACGATTATGCACGTGTAAGAACGTCAGCTGCAAGTGGTGTCGTATGCGTGTTTGGCAATGATGAAATTCCCGTTGGTGAAAACTTGCTGCGTCAGACTGACTTCAAGCTTCTGTCAGCTTGGGTGAAACATTCGGGAACAGTCATTGAGGGCGATTATGAGGGCTGCAACGCCTATCTTATCACACAGCCGTCAAGCAGCTTTGTTGACCAGCTGGAGCAGGTGATTACGGAAATAAACAGCGGCATTCTCAAAAACTCCACGTGGTACACGCTTTCTTTCTATGCTCGTGGCGGTACAATTAGAACGCACATCTACCCGTCGCTCATTGACACGGCTGAAAAATGCTATATTGACGGTGTTGCTGCAACGCCAGCAGGTGACGGTCAGCTGGATTGGGCAAAGGATGAAGTTTACAGACTTCACACGTACACTTTCAAAACGAAGGCTGCATATTCCTTGAATGAGAACGGTACGATTGCGCAGAAATTCCAAGCGCAAGGAAAGCTGCTGTGGCGCAAGTATGCAGACACAAACGGCAATGTGTATATCTGTATGCCCAAGCTGGAAGAAGGCTGTTATGCAACGAAATGGCAGACGAAAGAAGAAGACCGCAAGGGCTTGAATGGCTGTCACGAAAGACTGTTTGAGCAGTTTACTCCCTACATGACCTACTACAACGAGGAAAACGACATTAAGGAGGGTATTCGCTACGTTGATTTCCTTGCTGTGGAAGACAATTCGTATGCAAGCGGCTATAAGGTTTACATGTGCCTCGATACACATCAGGCAGCAGCAACGCTTGCGCAAGACTTAAGTCATTGGACGGAAGTCAGCATAAACGCTGCATCCGCTTTCTTTACGTGGCTCATAGCGAAGAACGCCAACATAAAGATTCTTACGTCTGCGCAATTTAGTATTGCAGAGACTAACGGAAATGTCGTTGCCGGGCTTGCTAACACGGAAGTTCCTCTTTGGGTAGGCGGCAGCGTGCCGTCGTCAGCTCCTTTCCGAGTTACACGTGCAGGAAAGCTGTATGCAACGGGATGCGTCATTAGCGGTGACAGCCAGTTTGAGGGAACTTTGAAAGGTGTCACGGGCTCGTTCAAAAACCTAAACTGCGTCAACAACAATGGCGACATCGTGGGCGCTATCAGATTTGGCTCTGACGGCAACCTTTGGTTTGAAGGCGACTTGTTTGCCAACGGCACGAAAGACAACCGCTCATACAGATTCTATTCTGCTGACATTTTCTGCCGTGGAATGTTCGGCGCAAGGGAGAGATTAGTGTTGGTTGTAATGGGAACATACGCATATTTCTTCCCGAAGGAGTATCTTGCGACATGGGACGTTTCCAAAGCCGTCTATGTCAACTTAACTACTGTCACGTCAAGCAATGAAACATATTACAGAGTTCCTTGCTATGGCGACGGGAACGTTGGTGATGCAGCAGGTATGCCTATTGACACCGTGCTTTTCCGTATAAACAGCAACACAACATACAGGTACGTCCTTTCACTTGCAGCTTCGCAAAGAGTATTTGTAGCCAACATCAATGACAACTACAATAATGTCATAATTTGCTGCAATGGAAGAGATATTACGTGGAACGGCGGCGAAATAGCTTATGTGCAAAACGTAGGCTATGGCGTAATGCTGCCAACAAAGGAATCAAACGTTTTAGGCGCAGGTCAATTGGTTGGCTCGTTCCGCGACAACGATTGGCATTAAACTGAAAGCTAACAATAATAACAGCAATAATATGAAGATAGTCAGATGTAGTTGGTTTCCTCCGAAAGGCTATGCAGCCATCACGTTAGTGTGGTGGCTCATAGTCAAGCCAAATGTTGCTGTAACAGCACGGCTTATCGGTCACGAGGAAATACATGCAAAGCAGCAAAAGGAAATGCTTATTGTGTTTTTCTTCGTGTGGTACGGCATTGAGTTCCTTTTCAGGCTTGTACAGTATAAAAGCTGGCACATAGCTTACAGGAACATATCATTTGAGCGTGAAGCATACGCAAATGAGCTTAACATGAGCTATTTGCAGTCACGCAAGCGTTTCGCATGGTTTAACTATTTAAAATATTACGGAGCATGAGAAAGATTGATTTTTCCAAAGTGCAGATTTTTACGGGCGTGTCACACAAGGCAAGTGTAGTGCAGGACATACGCGAGCCGTTTGCGGATGCGATGTACCAGCGTTGCATTGGGTTGCCGGCACATGCGCTTGCAATGAAAATCTACAACTCCAAGGGCGAAGAAGAATACAATGAGCAGGAGTGTGAGATAATCAGGCAGTGTGCTGAAAACTTTTGGTCGCCCTCAATCATCGACGCAGTGTTGAACTTAATAAAGTAAGCTTATGGCAGCTATTGAAACATCACAGGAATTGCTTGCACTGTTTACACAAGGTGCAGCAGTCAGCAACAGCGACCAGTTCCTTTTGCACAGTGCCGTCGGCGTAGGTGGCAACAAAGCTGTCAAGGTTACTGCGGAGGTTGTGCGTGCGTACCTCATGCAGAAGCTCGCTATTACGATAGGCGAGGACGGCTACATCTACATTGGCGGGCAAAAGACGGACAGCAAGGCAGAGGGTGTAACGCCCGAACTTGTACGCAGACCCGACGGCATCTATTGCTCAATCGACCACGGGCAAACGTACACATGTATTGCCTATTTCTCTGACTTCGGATTTCAGAACATGGTTACGCAGACAGCGACGGATAACGTGCGTTTGTCGCCCAACGTGCTTAATGTGTGGGAAACGGCCATAGCTTCTCTGTCAGTGGAATTTGTAGCGGGTGCTAACAATGCAGTCAATGAGTACATGCTGCAATTCGCTGTAAGTGGAAGCAACTTTGACTTGACGCTGCCAAGCGGCGTGCGATGGGTTGAAGAACCAACGTGGGAAGATGGGAATACTTACCAAGTGTCAATCCTTAACGGCCTTGCTGTTTACGCTGGCTGGGCTAACGAATAGGCATCAGTATGAGCACATTCAGACGATTTCTAATGATGTCGGCAAGGGCGATACGCTCATGCTTTGGCAGTGGCGTGTGGATAGGCTGGAAGCCTTGGATTGGCACTGACAGATGGAAAGGATGCAGATAACGACATTACAAACCTAAAAACATTACACAAGTATGGATGTACCTAACAAAATCAGAAATGCCGTGCGCACGACACAGAACAAAGGCCTGCGCCAGCACACGTTTGTATTTACTCCCGGTGACATGGAAATAAACGGGAATGATACGCTTAACGCTTTCTGTGAAACGCACAATGTTTTAAGCATCGTGTTTGCGGAGAGTAAGGGCAAATTGGTTTACGTGCTTATCTACAAGGAATAACAAGCGCGAGTATGTTAAATCTAAAATTAAAGAACTATGGCAAGAAAGACAAAGCAGGATGCAGTCGAATTTGACATTGTAAACGGCAACTTCGATGAACACGACGGCTACGACATAGAAGTGTCGTTGCAGAATAAGCTACGCCAGCAGGACACGGCGACAGCTGGAAAAGTCAGCGGAATACGTGTCAACAACAGCACTGTAAGCAAGGACGCAAACGGTGTCGTTGACCTTAGCATTCCAACAGTTGACCCGTCACTCAATGTGGAGAGCAGCAACCCCGTTGAAAACGGAGCTGTTGCAGTGGAGATAAACGGCTTAAAGACCGCGAAAGTGGGCGGTATGCGCACAGAGGACGCAGGTGACGGAAGCAACCTTACTCTCGTGCTTGAAAACGAGCAGGGCGACGAAATTGCGTCCTGCCGCATACCAAAGGCGAGTGAGGGAGGAAACCAAACATACGCACGTGTCACGGCTGCTGTGTCTAAGGCACGTATCAAGCAGGGTGACAGTGTAGTGCTCACATGGACTTATAACCATTACAACAGCGACGGAACGCCTACGGGCCAGGCTGCTGAAACAGTCGTTATCCGCGTTGTCAACGGCACTACTGAAACATACCGGGAAACATTGAGCAACGTCGCTGACAACACGACACGCACGCTTACGCTCACTCCTGCAATGCTTACAGCTGGAACGGTTGGCGTTTACGTGCAGGCAACAGTCGTTGACGGTGAGGGCAACCAGCAGAAGGCGCAAGGCTACAAGTCCGTCAACGTCGTAAACATCAACTTGTCTTCTTCTTTCGACCCTGCAAGCCAGCTTGCCTTGTCGGGCGGCTTCACTGACGCACAGCAGATTGACATACCTTTCACGCTCACAGCTCCGAGGGGAACAAGCGTGACGCTGTGGCTGGACGGTGTACAGTATGACACTACAACAGTCAATACAAGTTCAACGACCGTAGGCCACTTCTATATTCCTGCATCGTCACTTTCAGCAGGAAAGCACAATGTGCAGATGGTTGCAGAGAGCGACGGGCTGCTGTCAAACGTCATTTACTGTGATTTGCTTAAGGCGGGCGGCTCTACGTCTTACATTGGCCTTAAGCTCATTCTCAATGCTGATACGCTTTCGCAAATGCCGTTGGGCTATGAGAGCGGGAGCGAATCAGCAATCAGCATTGCAGTGCAGCAGTTCACCGACATTTCCTTTGCTTATGCAGCATGGAACGCAAGCAGCGTAACGTCAACCATACAAGTGCTTATTAACGGTGTGGCGGCGCAGATGCTTACTGCTGACCGTACACAGCAGACTTTCACGCAACGCTTCGACACGAGCGGCAACAGCACGCTTGCATTGCGGCTGGGTAACATTACGCGCACGCTCAACGTAGTTGTCAGTGCAGCCGAGGGCATAGACGAGCAGGAGGCAAGCGACTATGTACTGAAGCTTTCCGCAACGGGCAGAAGCAACAGCGAATCCAACCCCGCTGATTGGGGCGGTGTCACTACGTTCAGAAATGTTGATTGGAACACGAGCGGGTGGCTCAAAAAAGACGGTGTAGATACGCTTGCACTAAGCAACGGTGCGAGTGCTGAAATATCATACAAGGCTTTTGAGCTTACAGACCAGTACAGCATACAAGCCAACGGCATGACCGTCGAAATGGAAGTAATGGTCAGTCAAGTGCTGGAGCGTGGCGCAACCGTCGTTGACTGTACGGACGGCTCACCGAAGCTGGGCTTTGACATCACTACACAGCAGGCAGCTTTGCACCTTGGGCAGATGCAGAATATTGTCACTGCCGAAACGGACGAGGACACGGGCGAGCCAATCGTTATTACACGCGAGCTGGGTGTTGCTATGGATATAGCACCCGACAAGTGGATGAAAGTTGCATTTGTCATTCAGCCCAACAGTGCCGGCGGGCGCAAGACGTTCCTTTTCATCAATGGTGTGCTGTCAAAAGCCAACCAATATGAGCAGGGTGTCGTTCTTGTTCAGAACACGCCGAAAAACATTGTTTTCAACTCCGACAAGGCAGATGTGTATGTTCGCAGTGTGCGAATTTACAGACGAGCTTTGAGCCATACGGAGCTGCTTAACAACTTCATCGTTGACAGGCCAACGGCAGCGCAGATTCAGGAAAAGCACGAAAACAACGCGACAAGTGCAGAGGGCAGTAACCTTACTATTGACCCGCAGACGCTTATCAGCAAGAACAGGGGCGTGCTTGTAATCATACGCACACAGGACAGCGGCACAGGACTGACTGACGTGTATAACAGAAACGACAAAAAAGCTGACTTCATTGCCGACTATGTGCATTGGTATTCGCCTTTAGGCAGGGCATACGATTTTGAAGCATATAACGTGTATATTCGCATACAAGGTACTTCGTCAACGAAATACCCGTGGAAGAATATACGCATATACCTTACCAAAGGCCCTTTCACTGCTGAAAGTCCATGCAGGATTATTTGCGATAATGTAACATACGAACAGCAGTATGATGCAGCAAAAGACAAATGGAAACTTGTTTCGTCAAACGGAAAGGAGTTCAAGGGCTATGCCTTGCGTGGAAAGGAAAACAGTATTGAGCAAGCTGTTTTATGCGCAAAGACTGACTTCGTGGATTCCTCAATGGTACTTAACACGGGTGGCGCAATGGTTTACGACAACACTATGCGCTCACTTAACTTGCTAACGCCACCGCAAACGTATGACGCACGTGTAAGGCAAGCTATTGACGGCATACCGTGTGACATGTTCTGCGGAACGAGCCTAACGGGCGAGCTGAACTATTACGGCCAGTACCAGCTCAACAACGAGAAGTCAAAGTCGGGAAAAATCTTTGGCATGGAGGGTGTCAAGGACAGTAACGGTGACAGCGTGGATTGGGCTTGTCCTATTGCGCTGGAAGCACTCGACAACGGCTCTCCGATGACGCTTTTCCAAAGTGCAGGTGTAAGCGGCAGCACAACACTTGACAACCAGCTTGAAGCGGAGTTTGACAGGGGCTTTGAGTTCAACTTCCCCGAAGACACGTTTTGGAGTGCAACGAAAATCAAGGATGCGACAAAGGAAAGTGTTGCGTCTGCGGCGCAAAAGACGGCCATTCGCAGGCTTATGGGCTGGCTCTATGACGTAACACCATCAGCCATGCGTACAAACCCCGACTATGGCACACGCGACGGCTGGAGCGACCAAAGTAAGGCAAAATGGGTTAGCTCACGCTTCAAGCAGGAAATCAATCAGTATTTCAACATCAACCACTTGCTTTGCTACTATCTGTTCACAGACTACCATGCAAGCGTTGACCAGCGTGCAAAGAACATTCTTTGGCGCACATGGGACGGCTTGATTTGGTACTCAACGTATTATGACGGCGACACGGCTCACTCACTGCGTAACGACGCATTTATGGCTTACCTTTACAACGTTACGCGAGACACGTGGGACGATGAGCGTAGCAAGTATGCGTTTGAGGGTCATAACAGCCGATTGTGGTGTCTTGTCCTTGCAAACTTTGAGGACGAGCTGCGAGAGCAAGCAGCAGCGTTGCGTGGCGTTATGACGCTGGATTACATGCTGCGTGTGTTCAATGAGGTTATCATGGGCAATTACAGCGAAAGGCAGTACAACGAAAGCGGCATGTTGAAGTATGTCGATACTATGGCAACGCAAAACTACGTCTATACGCTCACAGGAAACCGCGAGGCACACCGTACCGCATTCCTAACCGACCGTGCAGCACTGCTTGATGCACGCTATGGAACGGGCAACTTCCAAGCCGACTATTTGGGTATGCGTGTAGGACGTGAGGATTCTGACCCAACGGACAATGTTGTGCTTAAGAGTGGTGACTTGTACTACTACGGACTGAAACTTGCCAACGGCACATGGCGCTACGGGCCTGAACGTGCCAACGAGGGGGACACCGTAACTGTTCCCGTCACGGGCAAGCTTTCAAGTGCAAATGACCCGCTTTCGCTTTGCGGTGCAAGCCAAATAACGGAAGTGAACTTTACGGGTATGCACGGTCACTTGATGGGCGACTTGGACTTAAGCCGCTGTGTCAAGCTGTCTAAGCTCAACATGAACGCTTCGGGTGGTGTCAACAGGGGCGTAATCATGTCGCTGGGCAACATTTCCAAGCTGGAATACGTCGATTTGACAGGGCAGATTTCTACAGGTACTAACCAGGCTGGAACGGCACTTGACATAAGCAAGCAAAGAAAGCTAAAGTCGTTACTTTGTGGAGGTACAAGCTTGCAGCAGATTCTTTTGCCTGAGGGTGCTCCGATTTCTACGCTCGTCCTGCCCTCTACGACAACGTGGCTTTCGCTGCGTTACCTGCCTAACCTTACACGTGCAGGGCTTACACTGCAAAGCACGGAGAATGTAAGACAGTTCATCTTTGCCGAGTGTCCTAACCTTAATTGGCAGGAGCTTCTTGCAGAATGTCCCAACGTCGAGTTTATACGCATTGAGGGCGTAACGGGCAAGGTGCGTGCATCGTTCCTTGAACAGTACATCAACAAGAAAGGCTACGATGCTGACGGCAACCCCACGACATTCCCGGCACTCACGGGCAAAGTGTTCCTTACCGAGGTTATCAGTGCCGAGCGTCTTGCAACGCTGCGTGACACGTTCAAGTATTTGGATATTGTGGAATGCCAGTACAGCCACTATTGGTTTGACGATAAAGTTACCGACCCTGCCAACGTCACCAACGAGGACAACAGGACGGGGCTTACATACGTCACTGCAAACACCATAAGCACACAGGCAAAGCCCAACGGCTATGAGCCAAGCGGACATATTGCACTCATACGAGAGCGTAGCCAGCTTTGTTCGGGCTTGATATGGCCGAGCACTCATAAGATGCGCGTAACAAAGCTGTCAAAGGACAGTCTTACGCAGAAAGCGGACGGCACGATATTCGACCCTACCGACACAAACGGTGAAGGCTTTGACGTGTTCATGTACCTGCCCAAGTATTTCTACAAGGGTGTCAACGATTACAAGAATGCACGCAAGCATTTCTTTGTATCATCAGGCGTAGAATATATTGAGCAGAATAAAAAGAAGCGCAGAGCACCCGACCCGACGGGCAACACGTCACGCACAGCACTTTCGCAGTGCTTGTTTGTCAACGGCAAGGCTATTGATAACCGTATGTTTGCAGCGGGTGATACCCTCGACGAAAGCATTATGAGCGTTGCGTCAGAATGTGCTACGTACAAGGTTGATGTGCAGAACATGAAGCAAGTACGTTTCCCAAGTATGAACCATTCATATTTTGGCCATGCTTTCACTGACGCAAACGGTGTCATTTTGTCTATTGAGAATTTAAGCGTGTACAGCGCAAGCGGCAATCCTGCCGACTTTATGAACAGCGAGGGCGACTATGACTTCCGCGACGTTCCTGCGGATGCAAAATGGCTTTACTTCACTTGCTTGAACACTATCAGCCAAAGCTTGGAAGCAATCGTTACGGACAGCACGGACATTGAAGCGATAGAGCCTGATTGGGTGGAGCATAAAGCAGAGCTTATCGGCGTGTATCAAGGTCATGCCGCTGGCATTACTACGGGCGGAACTGCCACAAGCGGACTGCGTTCTATTAGCGGCAAGGTCGTTTCACGTGGTAGTGGTACTTCAACGCAAGTCAACGCATGGACGTATGATGCAGATGGAAATCCGACCGCAATGTCAAACGTAAGAATAAACGGTACAGCACAGGACTTCTTTAACCTTGCAAGCATAAGGAACGCACAGACGGGAGTAGTCAACGGCGAGTATAGCACCGTGCCTTACGAGACGAGTAAGGACATGGCAAACTTGCTTATGTGTTGGTTTGGCACGCGCGATGTTGAAACAATCGTAGGACGTGGCAGCAGTGCAGGTGAAACGACGGGCGTAAGAAACGCTATTGCCTTTGGCGACAGCGCATATACAGCACAGAATCAGCATAATAAGATGTGGGGTTTGGAGCGCTGGACTGCATCAACGTATGAATGGACGGACAAAGGCTGTCTTAACGCTCCTTCATGGACGCAGTTCAAGCGTGAGAAGCGACCTGCAAGCAGTGCCTACGTTTCCGATAAGTATTATAACATTATGCAGCAGGACGGTAACGAGCGTCGTGTAAAAGCGGCTTATGATGGCAACAATTGGCAAAACAATGTTGCACGTGTGCGCTTTGGGCGCTACTGTGACATCGTTGTCGGCTCATACGCTGGAGATACAGCCTACGCAACGTGTTATGCTGCTTATCAGTCAACAAATGCCGATAAGGGCCGTGTGCTGGGCCGTTCGAGCAGCTATGCGAGTGCGGGCGCGGGTGTGGCGGATTCGAGCACGAGTAGCGCTTCCTCGTACTCGAGCGCGCACTGCGGCGGTCGGCTGTGCTTCTTCGGAGAGATTGAGAACGAGGACGTGCTGACCGAATGAACGTAGAACGTGGCAGCTTGCTGCCGAGCGAAAACGAAATATGAAAAAGGTAGAGAATCTTTCAGGCCGTGTGCTGGGCCGTTCGAACAACAATGCGAATGCGAACGCGGGTGTGGCGTATTCGAACACGAATAACGCTTCCACGAACTCGAACACGAACAACGGCGGTCGGCTGTGCTAAGTCAAGCCCTATTGATTATCGTCCCTCCTACATGATTACGTGTTGGTCAACGTAGCGGGCGAAAGATTCGAGCCTCGGCAAAAGCAGTTTCTTTCAAGTCTTCAAAGAATTGTAAAGAACTGGAAAGCGGAAACATCACAGGGTGCAGCCGACTATGGGCAAGTAGCCGTAAAAGGTCGAAAGTGCTATGGCTGCATGAATGAAGAAGAATATTATGTCAAAGAGTTACAGTAACCTCATAACAAGGATAGTCGAGCGCAACAACATGTACAGGGCGTTTGATGAAGTCGTTGACCAGCTGCCGGAGCGCAAGAAAAGGCTTTCCGACGGCAGGAAAGTGACATTGCCAGGCAGGAGGACATACTACCGTAAAAGACGTGAAAAGATTGTTGACGACCTTACAAAGCGTATAGGTGACGGCACTTTCCGAGTAACGGAATATACGGAAATGGAAGTACACGACGGGCCGAAGGACAGGATTGTTCAAAGCCCGTGCGTGTCCGACCGTGTGGGCTGTAACGCGATTATGCGCATTGTGGAAGATGTGCTGTACCCAAGCGTTATCAAAACGTCAGCTGCAAGCATCCCCGGCAGGGGTATGCACCACTTGTTTGCAAAGATGCGGCATGACATCGAAAAAGACCGCGAGGGCACTGCATACTTCTACAAATGCGATATTCGCAAGTTCTTTGAAAGCATAGACCAAGACTTGATGTTTAACTACATCAAAACAAAAATCAACGACCCCGTACTGCTGCCAATACTTGAAAATTTCGTAAGGCTCATGCCGCACGGGCTTTCAATAGGGTTGCGTTCCTCGCAGTGCTTTGGAAATATTATCTTAAGCGATTTAGACCATTTCTTTAAGGATGAGCTGGGTGTCAAGTATTACTACCGTTATTGCGACGATATAGTTATCCTTGCATCCTCCAAGAGGAAACTGTGGCTGCTGCGTGACATGATGCACGAGCAAGCCGCTTTGCTCA
>JAEEGL012983861.1_pt1 | contig 26334 bp, 22 predicted proteins | sample 9134231 | NCBI WGS metagenome assembly JAEEGL01 (sample SAMN16246548, study PRJNA631951) | gut metagenome | biome: gut microbiome; feature: rumen; material: fiber-attached | host: Bos | place: Iran: Karaj | collected 2018-10
CGGCAGCCTTCACATTACTTTTTCAGAGTCTTAAGCTCTGTTTCCATCTGAATAATCTTTCTTGAATCCTCTGTAATGTCAGACTGAAGATTCTTAACGTTTTTCTCAGTATTCTCAAGCTTTATCTGAGTGGCAATAAGCTCATGCTTAATGTCATAAAGCTCCTTTTCCTTGTCACTGAGCTGACCCTCTAAAAGCTCAACCTGTTTCTTGGCTTTAAAGTAGTCATCAGCAATATTAAGCTGAAGCAGAACGTTCTGAGTATCGAGAGGCTGTCTCTTGAAGCCCTCCATCTTGTTATAGTCTGCAATCTTATTATTTATATATGAGGCAACCTTCTGTAAGTATTCCTCACTTTCATATCCACTTAAGGTAAAAACCTTTCCCCCAATGATAACCTCGGTATCTGTCTTAGAAGCCATAATTTCCTCCCCCGAAAAAGTGTTATGAATGAATTATATACTTCTTTTAGCCCCTATTTCAAGAGAAAATCCAAGAATTATATAATAAAAAGCCTACAATATACTGTATTTATCAGATATTATACCACAATATATATTGCAGAAAAATATATTGTGGGTTAAATTATTCAAAATCCAGTCCCAGATGCTGATATGCCAGATCTGTCACAACTCTTCCCCTTGGAGTTCTGTTAATAAGACCATTTTTCAAAAGGTAAGGCTCATAAACATCCTCAATTGTTCCCGGATCTTCGCCTATGGAAGCAGCCAGCGTATCAAGACCTGCGGGGCCACCACCAAATTTCTCAATAAGAGTAATCAGGAGCGTTCTGTCATTGTGATCCAGCCCCAGCCTATCAACATCCATAAGGTCAAGAGCGGTTTTAGCAACTTCTTCTGTGATAACGCCGTCATACCTTACCTGGGCATAATCCCTTACTCTTTTAAGGATTCTGTTTGCAATTCGAGGCGTTCCGCGGCTCCTTTTTGCCATCTCTTTTGCGCCGCCTGCTTCTGTTTCTACATTAAGGACCTTAGCTGACTGAAGGATAATATTCATAAGCTCTTCAATCTCATAAAACTCCATTCTGTAGAGCATTCCGAATCTGTCACGAAGAGGTGCTGAAAGCATTCCTGCTCTTGTGGTGGCACCAACCAGCGTAAAATGAGGAAGATCAAGTCTGATGGATCTGGCAGTGGGACCTTTTCCGATCATGATATCAATCTTATAATCCTCCATTGCAGGATAAAGAACCTCTTCAACCTGCCTGTTAAGGCGGTGAATCTCATCAATGAAAAGGACATCACCTTCCTTGAGATTATTTAAAATAGCAGCTATTTCACCCGGCTTTTCAATGGCAGGGCCGCTTGTAACCTTGCAGTTAACACCCATCTCATTTGCGATGATCTCCGCAAGGGTGGTCTTTCCAAGTCCGGGAGGTCCATAGAGAAGAATGTGATCAAGACTCTGACCTCTCTGCTTTGCCGCTTCAATTGAGATGTTCAGATTGTCCTTAATCTTCTGCTGACCAATATAATCAGCAAGCTTCTTTGGACGAAGTGATCCCTCAAGCTTTATATCTTCATTTGTAAACTCAGCATTTGTGGTATTTGATTTTGCTGATGTGCGAATAGTTCTCTTTTCCATAAAAATCTCCATAGTAGGAATTTATGCTCTGCCATGTAACATATAAGAGCCAAAGCCTGCTTTCTAAAATAATTCCTTCAAAGCGAGCTTAAGTATGCTTTCTGTATCAGAACCGTCGACATTTCCTGCTGACAGAACCTTTCTTACAGCTTTTGCAGCCTCTGTTCCGGAATATCCAAGCGCAACCAGTGCTTCGATTGCCTCATTTTGAGGTTCGCTATCACTTGAAGGAATAAGTGAATCTGCATCTCCTGAAACTCTTCCTGATGTAATATCCTCTGAAGAAATCTTGTCATGAAGCTCTAATACAAGTCTCTCTGCTGTCTTTTTGCCAACACCGGGAGCCTTTGAAATAGCCTTGGAATCTCCTGCCAAAATTGCAAATCTAAGATCGTCCGGTGTCATAACGGATAAAATAGCCTGACCGCCTTTTGGACCAATACCGCTTACACTGATAAGAAGCTTGAAAAATTCCAGCTCATCCTTAGACAAAAAGCCGTAAAGGTTCATGGCGTCTTCTCTGACACTTAGATAGGTAAAGAGCTTAACCACTTCTCCCTTGGCAGGAAGCCTGTCAGCCGTATAAGCAGACACAAAAACGTTATATCCGATTCCATTAACATCTATTACAGCAACGGTATCATCTATCTGATCCACAATTCCATTTAAAAATGCAATCATCTGTTTTTACTCCTGATAAAACTTTTATTTAAATATATGCTCAGCTTTTCAGCGATAAAGCCATTGAGGAAGCCCGTTACGGCGCCTGACACAAGAAGCACAGGCAGATAAAACATGATTCCTGACGTCTTTACTATAAATGCAGCAACCAAGAGCTGCGCAATATTGTGACAAAGTCCGCCTATAACGCTTACTCCTCTCATATCAAAAAGCCCTGATTTTTTCGCAATTATCATGCATAAAAAACTGATAAGGGCGCCTGATATCGAGAACATGATTCCAAAAAGATTTCCAAATAAAAAGCCGCTTAAAATAATCCTTAAAACATTAATGACAATGCCTTCTTTTGCACCGTACCTGTAAATAAGGATTACAACGGCCATATTGGGTAGTCCCAGCTTCATACCGGGAACTCCGAATGGGAATGGAATCAAAGACTCGACATAAGATAAAATAAGCGAAAGGGCCAGCATAAAGCCCAGAATCACAACATAAGATGTTCGATTATCGTCATTTCCCCAAAACTCTTTACCATTCATACCATATACATTTTATCTAATAAGCTTCTCCATGTAAATCATGTCATAACATCTGCCGAATTTCCTGCCACACTCATTAAAAGTTCCGCAGAGCTTATATCCCATGTGTTCATGGAAACGCATGCTGTTATTGGTGAGGTACTCATCCTCCACCTTGGTGTAAGCAATGCAGGCATAGAGATTAACAACGCCCATCTTTAACAGTCTCTCTTCAATTGCCTCATAGAGAGCTCTGCCTGCTCCAAGTCCGTGATAATCCTTATCAAGATAAATGCTAAGTGTTGCGCAGTGATCGTATGCTGCTCTGTCTACAAAGCTGCTGGCATAGACATAGCCTATGATTTTTCCTTCATACTCAGCAACAAGATAAGGATATTTTTTAAGGGTATTGCTGATTCTGCCACTAAAATCCTCAGTAGTCACATCCTCGATCTCGTAGGTGATGGCAGTTTCCTCAATGTAGTAATTGTATATCTCAATGAGCCTTGATGCATCCTCAAGGCTCACCTCTCTTATTTTTAATTTTTCCATAATCTCCTCCAAAAGCTATATTTCTAATAGCTTAATAAATAATAATCTTTATCAGTCTAAATTCAAAATGTCCAGATCAGGCAATGCCCCTTAGTCCCTCAACCTGAGCTGTGTAAAGCTTATAATAATCGCCTTTTTTAGCCATGAGTTCATCGTGGGTTCCGGCTTCAGTAATACCGCCGTCATTAATATACATAATCTTATCACAACCTGTGATGGTTGATAATCTGTGAGCGATAATAAAGCTTGTTCTGCCCTTAAGCATAGCATTAAGTCCCTGCTGCAGCGCTTTTTCCGTCTGCACATCGATACTTGAAGTTGCTTCATCAAGTACCAGGATCGCGGGATCGGATAAAAGAGTTCTGGCAAAGGATATAAGCTGCTTCTGACCCTGAGACAGAATTGCACCGCGTTCTCTAACTTCAGTATCATAGCCGTCTGACATACCATTAATGAAATCATGAGCACATACGGTCTTACTTGCTTTTACAATTTCTTCACTGGTGGCATCAAGCTTACCATATCTGATATTGTCCTCAATTGTACCTGAGAAAATAAAGCTGTCCTGAAGCATTATTCCCATTTGCTGACGAAGTGACTTAAGTGTAACCTTTGAAATATCCTGTCCGTCAATAAGAATACTTCCGCTGTCCACGTTGTAGAATCTTGATATCAGGCTGACAATCGTACTTTTTCCTGCGCCTGTAGGTCCAACAAGGGCAACGCTCTCACCGGGCTTAACCGTAAATGAAACGTCATGAAGAATCTCTTTGCCCTTTTCGTATGAAAAGCTTACATTCTTAAATTCAACTTCGCCCTTCATCTCTTTCATGGGAACTGCATCCTCAGCATCCGTAACGGTTACAGGTTCATCCATGGTCTCGAAGATTCGCTCCAGATAAGCGATGTTATTGATAAAGTTATTGAAAATATTTCCAAGGTTCATAATGGGCTGCCAGAATCTTGAAGCATAGCTTGATATGGCTACGATTGTTCCAAGGGTCTGATGTCCCCCTGCAAAAATAACAAGTCCAAATATGTATATAGCTGCCCTTACAAATACCGATATGGTGTCAATTCCGGGCCATACCAAAGTACTGTAGTATATAGCCTTCATCCAGGTTTTTCTGCAATCTCCTGAAAGGTCCTTGAATATCTTTGCATTCTCATCTTCTCTTGCAAAAATCTGTGTAATTCTGGCTCCAACTATATTTTCCTGAAGATATGCGTTCAGGTTGGAGTTTTTATTGGAAACTGCCTGCCATGCTTTTCTCTGTCTGTTCTTAATCCAGAACATGAAAACCATGAGAATTGGTACTCCGGCCAGAACCACAAGGCTCAGTTGAATGTCCACATATAGCATGAAAGCTACGATAAAAATCAGGTTAAGGAATTCCAGAACCAGATTTATAAGACCGTTACTTAGCATATCCGAAACTGAATTTACATAGTTAACAACCCTTACCAGAATTTTTCCATGAGGTCTGTCGTCATAATACTGGAAAGGTAGCTGCTGCAGATGCTCAAAGAGATCTTTTCTTATCTGGTAAATGATATCCTGGGATACGTTTACCATGATCTTTGATCTGACTGTTATGAAAAGCATACTCAGCAGGTAAAAAACTGCCATGGTTATAACCAAAGTAAACAGCATTTTCTTATCAGCGTTGGGAATAGCCTCATCCAGAGCCTTCTGAACAAGAATCGGGCTCACAAGGGCCGTAATTCCGCCTATGGCTGAAAGCACCAGTGCCAGTATCATTTTTCCTGCGTGTCTTTTAATATATACAGATGCCCTGAGGAGATGCTTTATATCAAAGGGCTCTTCAAGTATTTCATCCTGTTTGTAAGTATTGCGTGCCATTTTTGTCTCCTATTTTTTTAAAAAACAAATTGTCGTAATGTTCTGTATTTAAGCACCGGCCTGCAGTTTAACAAGCTCTGCGTAGTATCCGCCCTGCTTTATAAGTTCTTCGTGGGTACCGCGCTCAGTGATCTCACCATGCTGCATGATAAGTATCTGATCCGCATCCTTAGTGGTGGAGATACGCTGTGCAATTATTATCTTGGTGCATTTAAAATCAAGCTCCCGCAGGTGATCCTGAATAGCCTTCTCTGTCTCTAAGTCAACAGCAGAGGTAGTATCGTCGAGAATAAGAATTGATGGTCTTACGGCAAGGGCTCTTGCAAGAGATATCCTCTGCTTTTGACCACCGGAAAGTCCAACACCTCTCTCACCTACTATGGTTTCATAGCCTTCGGGCATCTTTGCGATAAAATCCGAAGCCTGTGAATATCTGGCAAATTTGGTAACATCCTCTTTGCTTAGGAACTGATCACCGTAAGCTATATTTCCATCGATAGTATCCGAATACAAAAGCACATCCTGAGTTGCAAGACCTATATTTTTCCTTAGCTGGTTCAGCTTTATATCCTGCACGTTAACGCCATCAACAAGGACTTTGCCCTCTGTAGGCTCATAGAATCTGGGAATCAGATGGATAAGCGATGTTTTACCACAGCCTGTTTCACCCATTATGGCGATGGTTTGTCCCGGTTCAGCTGTAAATGAAATATGCTTAAGAACAGGAAGCTTTCCATCGGAATATTTAAAGCTAACATCCCTGAATTCAATTTTTCCATCGAATCTGTTGGGCATAAGGGCTGTATATTCCTTATCAACAATCTCAGGCTCTGAGTAATAGATTTCCATTACCTTAACGGATGCCGCAGAGAATCTCTGGAACTCGTTCATGATGTTTCCAAGCTGTCTCATGGGGTTGGCAATAGCCCAGATAAGACCTGAAAATGCCACGTACTGCCCCATGGTCATCTGATCTCCGATAAGGAAAAGTCCGCCCACCAGCAAAAGTATAAGAGGCAGCAGGTTTGCAAGACTTTCTACATAAGGGAAAAATCTAAGCCATGTATAAGCTGTCTTTTTATTTGTTTCCTTATAGTCGTCGTTGCACTTATCGAAGTTTTCTATCTCATAATCTTCTCTGGCAAAGGCTTTAACCACGCGGTTTCCTGCGATGTTTTCTTGGGCCATTGTATTCATTCTTGCAAGCTTTTCACGCAGAAGTCTGTGCATGGGGGCTACCTGCATCTTGAAGGCTACGATAATAGCAAGAATAAAAGGCGCCACTCCAAGAAGACACAGAGCCATTTTCCAGTTCATGAACATGAAGTAGATGCCAACGGCAGTAATAAGTGAAATGGCTTCAATAACCATTCTTACAACCCAGGCAATCATGTGTCTTACAGCATCAAGGTCACCGGTTACTCTTGTCATAAGGTCACCTGTTCTGTAGGTGCTATAGAATTTCATGTCCTGTCTTTGGATTTTGTCATAAAGAATGTTTCTGACACGGAATAAAACTGCCTGTGATACTTTCTCGTATCCAAGACAGTCAAAGTAGACTATGATGCATCTAAGTAATGTGAATCCTATCATCATGAAGATGAGGCGATAGAATTCATCAGGGTGTAATGCAAAGTTTTCTTTTGCATTAGGGCCGGTTAAGAATTCATCAATGATTCTCGATGAAAAGTAAGGAACAGTGAGTTGCATCATGTTATAAACAACTGTCCCCAAAATAATAACAACATAAAGTCCCCTAAATCCCTCCATGTTGTCCCAAATCCACTGCAATCTTGTTCTAGGAAATTTCCACTCAGCTGACTGATTCATATTTGTATCTCCATTTAGTCCCATGTGCGTGCTTATGGAGGCAATAGCCCGTTTCCGGACTCGTAAGGCTCGTATACGCAAAATTATTGGTAATATTTAGGCTGTGGACGAGCCTTCAATCACCGGTAACGGGCTATTGCCTTCAACGCTTCGCACATGTCATTGAATTGGTTATAGGTTATTTGGCTTTTTGGTTATATATGTGTTTTGAATTGAGTTCTACATTTAATAAATTTTGGTGGTTAATAGATTAGCCATATTAGTTATAAAGCTATTTACTATATCTATTAAAATACTGTGGTGTGGTGGTTAGGTTAGTTGGTAATGGCGTCGATAGGGTTGGTATTGTTGGAGGTGCCTCGTATGGTTATTACCAGTTTGTGGGGGAGGCAGATGATGGATTCGCCGTTGTGGCTGATTTTGCCTTGCTTAATGCAGAGCTTGTCCGGGCAATCGGCTTCGGTTACATAGCATACACCATTATTGATGATGAGTTTGTTGGTGCCACCGTCAGTGCCTTTAATAAGTAGTTCGGTATTCTCAGACAGAGGTAATTCATAAACTGTCTCTCCGTCTACTGATACTTCTGCATAGTCGCCGGTTTTGGCTAAAGCTTTGTTTGCTACAAATATGCAGACAGCAATAATGCAGACAGCAAGAAGTAAAATGTATGTGTTTTTCTTTTGATTTTCTCCGCCCATAATCATGTATATTCACTTTAGACAAGCGAATAATGCACCTCTTTTAATATCAATTATCTAATAACCCGCACCTTTGCTGGTTATTAAATGCAGTTTTGATTATACTCCATAAACTAATATGACCACAGCCTATTTCGAATAATTATTTAAGAATAAATACGAAATTAGCTGTGGTCTATACATTCTAAAATATAATCCTACAAATTATTTAATAACGTGAACCCAACCTTCGGGAGCTTCGATCTCGCCCATCTGGATGCCTGTAAGTGTGTCATAAAGCTTCTTGATAACAGGTCCCATCTCTTCCATACCGGATTCGAAGCAGATCTCCTTGCCATGGTCGTTGATCTTGCCAACAGGGCTGATAACTGCGGCTGTTCCGCAAAGTCCCATCTCCTTGAAGTTTGATACTTCATCAAGTCTTACAGGTCTCTCATCAACCTTAAGTCCAAGATAATCCTTAGCAACCTGAACAATTGATCTTCTTGTGATGGAAGGAAGAATTGAATTGGTGTGTGACTTCGGAACAACTAAGTTTCCATCAGCATCTACGAATATGATGTTTGCTCCGCCTGTCTCCTCAATGTATGTTCTGCTCTCAGCATCAAGATAAACGTTCTCTGCAAATCCCTCTTCATGAGCTGTAACAATAGCATGAAGGCTCATTGCGTAGTTGAGGCCGGCCTTGATGTTACCAGTTCCATGCGGTGCTGCTCTGTCAAAATCACTTATTTTTACAACGATGGGCTTAGCGCCACCCTTGAAGTAAGGTCCAACAGGTGTTACGAAAATTCTGAACTGATACTCATCTGCAGGCTTAACACCGATTACATTGCCTGTAGCAAACATAACAGGTCTGATATAGAGTGTAGCACCGCTTCCAAAAGGCGGTACCCAGTCTTCATTCGCCTTAACAACCTCTTCAACAGCCTTGATAAATCTGTCTTCAGGGAATGCAGGCATCTCAAGACGCTTAGCTGAATCTACCATTCTGGTTGCATTTAAGTCAGGTCTGAAGCAAACGATATGACCATCCTCTGTCTCATATGCCTTAAGTCCTTCAAAAACTTCCTGTGCATAATGAAGAACGCCTGAATCTTCGCTGAGGACTACTCTTGCATCCTCTGTAATAATGCCATCATCCCATTTTCCATCCTTAAAGTTGGAAACATAGCGATAATCAGTCTTGTGATAGTTAAACCCAATACCAGACCAATCTAAATCTTTTTTACTCATAATATCTGCTCCTCCCTATATAAAAAGATTTTATTTGCTTAATCAGTACTAAAGCATTTGAATATCGTTCATTAAATATTATCAATTATAAAACTTGAAAAAACAGTGTCAAGATTCAATATTATCCTCATTATCAAGTTTTGATTCTTGATCTTTTTTAACATCATCTTCCGCAGCGCTATTAATATCTTCACTTTCATCCTTTGCAGATGCCATGGGAACAACGGTTTCGATATAGCTCTTACCCTTTTTATAGAATTTAAACATTCTTCTAAGGCTTGATGACTCGTTATGGACGTAATACTTGCTGTTATCGGCATCTTCGATATTGGTAATGCCGTCATCATCGATATAGGCAGCATCGATGTAGGATGAAGTATCCCTCGGGAGCTTCTTTTCTTTGAGCCGCTTTCTTGCAACATAACCTATGAAGGTATAAATGCATGCAAAAGTAGGCACACCGATAAGCCATCCGATAGGTCCAAAAACTCCGCCAAATACAAGTATTGCAAATATTACCCAAAAGCTTGAAAGTCCCGTTGAGTTACCAAGGATAATCGGTCCAAGGATATTGCCGTCAAACTGCTGGATTATCATTATTAGAAGCAGGAAAACCAGGGCCTTCAAAGGATTGATCATTATCAGAAGTATCGCTCCAAAGAATGCTCCGATATAAGGTCCAAAGAAAGGAATTATATTGGTCAGGCCTACTACGAATGATAAAAGTACCGCATATGGAATCTTTAAAATCTCACAGAAAATAAATGTGATAATTCCGATAATCAATGAATCCACCAGCTTACCGATTACAAAACCGGTAAATGTATAGTGGGCATATCTGAATGCTCCGATAACTTCGTTGGCACTTTCTTTTTTCATGAAGGCATAGCAAAGCTTCTTTGCCTGTCCCATGAAAAGCTCTTTCGAGTTAAGAACATAGATAGCAACAATTACACCTACCACCAGATAAAGGAAAATCTGTATTGCGCTCATCATACTCTTTGATACAGTTGAAATTACTGTGGAAATGTTGGGTATTACCTTGGATTTAAACATCTCCATCACAGTTGATGAGTAGGTCTGGATCAGATTATCAACAGTGGATCTGACCCTTGGATTATCATTTAAATATTTATCTACATATTTTTGCAGATTGGTAATGTAGTAAGGGAAATTCCTGATGATCTCATTTATACTTCTGACAAGCTGAGGTATCAGCACCATCAGCATTGCATAGAGAATAAATGCAGCAAAGCCCATTGTCAGTAAAACACTGATCTTCCTGATATTCTTGCGCTTTTTTCTGTGTTCAGGTTTTTTGAGGTCGATTCCCCTCATTTTATGAACAGGATACAGCCACCTGGACTCAATAAAATTGAGAACAGGTGTAAGGATATAAGCTATTACGCATCCTGTGATGACCGGCGCAAGAATGGAAATAAGCGAGCTTATGGCCCCTGCTATCTTGCTGCCATTAAAAAGAACATAGTAAAAAAGAATAATTACTATGGCACATATGATTACGGACAGCATTATGCTGACCTGTTTTTTCCCCGGTTTCCACTTCATGGAAGTACCCCCAAAACATTTTCATATATAGTAGAGCTTAAATGTTTTAATACTTACTGGATTTAGATATTCTCAAGTCTGTAAACAAGACTATCAAGGAAATCAGGTTCATACTCCTCAATTTTGCCTGCATCACACTTCTTGGAAAATTCAGGATCAAGGGGTATCTTGGCAAGAACGTCCATTCCTTTACTTGCAGCGTAGGAATCAAGCTTACTCTCTCCAAATACATAAATAGGCTTGTTGCAGTGAGGACAGTTCATATAGCTCATGTTCTCAACAAGACCGATAATCGGCACATTCATAAGACCTGCCATGTTTACTGCCTTCTCAACGATCATTGAAACAAGCTCCTGAGGTGTTGATACCACGATAATTCCATCAACAGGAAGTGACTGAAAAACAGTGAGCGGAACGTCACCTGTTCCCGGAGGCATATCAACAAACATGTAATCGATATCGCCCCAGTTGGTCTCTCCGTAAAACTGTTTTACAACGCCTGCAATTACAGGACCTCTCCAGATAACCGGATCTGTGTCATTCTCCATAAGAAGATTAACTGAAATAAGCTTAATTCCCTTATCTGATACAGCAGGAATCATATTGCCGTTCTCATCAGCATATCTAAGGGGATCAGCACCGAACATCTTAGGAATTGAAGGGCCTGTGATATCTGCATCAAGTACACCTGTCTTGTATCCCTTTCTGTTCATAGCACAGGCGCAAAGTCCTGTAACAAGGCTCTTTCCAACGCCGCCCTTACCACTGACTACGCCAATGATCTTCTTTATATTTGTCCCCTCAGCGGTCTTTACACGGAAGCTCTCCATGCTCTCACGCTTAAAGTCCTCGGGTGTTTTTTTCTTCTTCTCTTCTGCCATTTCTAAAAAATCTCCAATTCTTTATTTCTCAAATTTTACATCAGTTAAGGAAATGATCTCCTTATCTGATTCATCGCAAAGATATTTGCCGATGATATATCTGGGTCTGTTTTTGGTCTCCAGATAGATTTTGCCAATGTATTCACCTATTACTCCAAGTGAAATCATTGTAAGTCCGCCGATGGCCCAAACAGAAAGAACCGTTGTAGTCCAGCCGGGGATTGTATGTCCTGTAAAATGTCTCACAAGGCTATATATAAGTACTGCAATACTTACTATAAATATGAAAACACCAAGCTCAGCAATAAATCTGATGGGTTTGGTGCTAAGAGATGTAATTCCCTCAAATGCAAATGAAAGCATCTTGAAAAGTGGATATTTACTCTCTCCTGCAAATCTCTCGGAACGCTCATAATACACGATGTCGGTATCAAGACCGATCATGGGGACAATTCCTCTAAGGAAAAGATTCACCTCTCCGAATTCTGCAAGCATATTAAGAGCTTTGCTGCTCATAAGTCTGAAATCAGCATGGTTAAAGACAATGTCTGCTCCCATCCTGTTCATTAACTTATAATAGCCTTCCGCAGTAAAGCGTTTGAAAAATGTATCCGTAGCGCGTCTGCTTCTTACGCCAAATACAATATCCTTACCTTCGTTAAATTTCTCCAGCATCTCATCAATTGCATTAATGTCATCCTGAAGATCCGCATCCATGGAAATAGAGACATCACAGATATCCTTCACAGTCATTAGACCTGAAAGAAGCGCATTCTGATGTCCCCTGTTTCTTGAAAGCTTGATACCCTGAAAAATAGGATTCTCATTATGAAGCTTCTCAATGATCTCCCAGGTATTATCCTTTGATCCGTCATTTACAAAAACAATTCGGCTGTCGGAAGTAATAACTCCCTTGCCGATCAGATCATTGTATTTTGCAAGAAGCCTTTTTGAAGTCTCAGGTAATACCTCCTGCTCGTTATAGCAGGGGATTACCATGAAAAGTCTGTTAGTTGTTTGCATTGATATAATTTACCAGTCCTTCACTGTCTATTATTTTCTGCATAAAAGGAGGAAATGCCTGACCCTGATAGGTCTTGCCGGTGGTCTCGTCAGTGATAACGCCTGTATCAAAGTTGATGCTTACTACATCTCCATCAGCAATTTCCTTAGCAGCTTCTTCACACTCAACTATGGGTAAACCAATATTAATACTGTTGCGATAGAAAATTCTTGCAAAGGTCTCAGCAATAACGCAGGAAACTCCTGCGGCTTTAATTGCGATCGGTGCATGCTCTCTGGATGATCCGCATCCAAAGTTCTTGTTTGCAACGATGATATCGCCTTCCTTTACATTCTTTATAAAATCCTTATCGATATCTTCCATGCAGTGAGCGGCAAGCTCTTTGTGATCTGTGGTATTAAGATATCTTGCAGGAATGATTACATCTGTATCTACATTGTCGCCGAATTTAAATACTCGTCCCTTAGCTTCCTTCATGTCTATATCCTCTCATATTCTTACAGCTCAGAAGGCTGTGAAAGTTTGCCGGTTATTGCACTTGCAGCTGCTACTGCAGGAGATGCAAGATAAATCTCGGAATCGGTAGCGCCCATACGTCCTACAAAGTTACGGTTTGTGGTTGATACACATCTCTCTCCTGATGCAAGAATTCCCATGTATCCACCAAGACAGGGGCCGCATGTAGGTGTAGAAACAACTGCGCCTGCTTCGATGAAGGTTCTGATAAGTCCTTCTTCCATAGCCTGCAGATAAATTGACTGAGTAGCAGGGATAACAATACATCTTACTCCGTCAGCAACCTTTCTGCCCTTTAAGATATCAGCAGCGATTCTCATGTCATTAATACGTCCGTTTGTGCAGGAACCTATTACAACCTGGTCAATCTTAATATCAAAATTCTCATCAAAGGTATGAGTATTCTCAGGAAGATGAGGGAATGCTACTGTGGGCTTAAGTGATGAAAGGTCAATGTCATAAACTTCATCATATTCAGCATCCGCATCAGCTTCGTAAACCTTGATCTCTTTACCCGGAGCATGCTCCTTAAGATATTCAAGAGTCTTCTCATCTACAGGGAAAATACCGTTCTTTCCGCCTGCTTCGATAGCCATGTTGGCAATAGTGAATCTGTCGTCCATTGAAAGTGAAGCTACTCCTTCACCTGTAAACTCCATGGATTTATATAAAGCACCGTCAACACCGATTTTACCGATGATGTGAAGAATTACATCCTTACCGCTTACATTCTCAGAAAGTTTACCTGTAAGGTTGAATTTGATGGCTGAAGGAACCTTGAACCATGCTTTTCCTGTTGCCATGCCGGCTGCCATATCTGTGGAACCAACGCCGGTACTAAATGCACCAAGTGCTCCATAAGTACAGGTATGTGAATCAGCTCCGATTATAAGGTCGCCTGCAACGGTCAGACCTTTTTCAGGGAGAAGTGCATGCTCGATTCCCATCTGTCCTACTTCAAAATAATTGGTGATATCATTTTTCTTTGCGAATTCGCGAACGCATTTGCAGTTCTGCGCTGACTTGATGTCCTTATTTGGAACGAAATGATCCGGGACGAGCGCGATCTTATCTTTATCGAAAACGCCCTTAGTGTTAAACTTTTCCATCTCCCCGATAGCGACGGGACTTGTGATGTCATTACCAAGAACAAGGTCAAGATCTGCCTCAATAAGCTGGCCGGCCTTAACTTCATCAAGGTGTGCATGTGCTGCCAGAATCTTCTGGCTCATTGTCATCTTGCTCATAAATTCCACGCTCCTTATATTTTTCCCAACTAATAATTTACCATTTTTAACGCTGTTTGTAAAAACGAACAAACACTAAATATGCCGATAAAACTGCAATTCCAATAATAGTTAATATAATACCCTGACCATATCCCTTAGGAGTATAGTCAGCTCTTATTTCATGTACTCCCGCAGTTACCTTAACAGCCATCATTCCATAATCTGCGTTTATGATCTCAGCCTCTGCTCCGTCCACTGTCATGGTGAAGTTATCCATATTAGGTACAGAGAAGAAAATAAGCTTCGTCTTATCAAGATTAGCTGTTGTTGCACTAAAACCATGGGTATCAGGCTTAAATGAAACACAGGCTGTTTCACGCTTCTCCTCACAGTTCATATTGAAAAACTCAATGGGTATCTCAGCCTGGTAGTAAGCTTCGGGAAGTTCTTCAAGTACTCCTTCAAGCTCATCAGCGTCATCATCACTTACAATTACGCCTGCGCTCAGCACCTTGTCTCTTATGCCATCATTAAGCATCTCTTCATAATCAGATTCAGCAATATAGTAATCATAGGCAATTCCCATGGGTATATAGTTTTCGTTGTAGTAAATATCTATACCGTTCTGGGAATCGACATTTATGAATTCCTCTATGCCATCACCATTATTGAATATACCATCCTTATTAATTATAGAGTTCTCAAGATAATACTTCTGAGACAAAATTGCTCTAAGTCCAACCTTCTCAGCAGGTATCTTGGTCTCAACTGATCTGTTTATACCGCCTGTTTTTTCAAGGAAGTCAAAGGTCTCACCCGGTATGGTACTTATAAAACTATGAAGTGAAGACTTCCCCCATACAAACTCATAATTGGTAGCTGTATCATCTGTCTCTATTCTGTAAAACTCATCACCTTCAAGCTTAGGAGATGTTTTAAGCATCTGTATCTCCCACTGCTCTTTACCGTAATCTGTGATAAGATCGCTTCCCGCTTTCAGCATAAGAAAAAGAGTAAGTACGCTTCCAAAAATAGTAAGTACAAAAAGAACATTAAGCCTCATAATGGGCTTTTTCAGCGTCTTTTTACCGATTTTCCTAAGGCACTTTGGAAATACAAATACCGTGATCACCAAAAGTACCATCATTACTGCGGTTCCTACCACCTGCTTTTCATAAATCTTCGTATTCTCTATGAGCTTATTAAATACAATGTCCCCATTTTTATCATAGCTTGGGAAAATTGATATAAGCAAAATTACTATGTATACGAAGTTAGTGATAAGCACGCCCTTTTTCAGGTGAATGGATCTGCCCCTCTCTATCATTTTGGCAGTTAACATAGCCATGAAAAGAATGGGCATATAGAACCATCTGAAATAATAAGTGGCGTTAAACATTGAAAAGCTGGCATTCAGTATCGGTATAAATGAAAAGATAAGACATACCAAAAGCAGTCTTTTATACTCATCCCTCTTGAATTTATGTGACATAAAATATGCCACAACTCCTGCCATTCCAAACACCGGCAGATAGGCTGCAAGGGAAGCTACTCTAACTTCTCCCGTGTAGAAAACAGTGCCCTTACCGATAATATCAGGAATCATTACCATGCTTTTTACTATGTCCCAAAGCATCTTCATACTGGGATAAGCAACGGCGTCATAGCCGATCATCAGCTCAGACAATCTGTCATTCCCTGTAATTCCATAAAATGCCTGAAGTAGATAAAAGCCGCCAATCAGGCACCCAAGCGCTCCTCCAAAGAGTGCCCTTAAAAACATTCTGAAAATCTGCTTTGGTCTGTTCCCCGGAACGTATCTAACCACGAAATAAATAAGCAGAAATACTACCTGTCCAAAAAAGAAATAGTAATTAATGACAGCCATAAGTAGCGTCATCAGTGAAAATGCCACAAGCTTTTTTCCTGCGGGTATATAAAACCAATGATCCTGATGATGGTCAATCTCCATTAGCTCATCAAAGGTATACAGAAACAAAGGGAAGAACGCCACAACATCCGTAAAATGGTTAAACACAATGTTACATGCATTAAAACCTGAAAATGCATATAACAAAGCTCCGATCATTGCGGATTCATCTCTGATCACATGTCTTCTTATATAGAAATAAGCGGTTCCTGCGCAGATTGCATATTTTAATGCCATTAGAAATGGCATCATATATGGAATAGCCGCTTCAGGGAATGGAATTGTCAGCCAGAAAAACGGACTTCCCAACAGATAAAAGGAGAAGGAAGTCATCATTGTGGTTCCAAGATCAACATTCCAGTTTAGAAAAAGCTCTCCGTTCCTAATAGCTCTGTGAGCCTGCATATAAAAAGGAATCTGCTGCACATTGTAATCACCGTAATAGAAAAATGGCATCCCTCTGGTGATAAAAAATGGCACAACCGCCACCATATACATTACAAACGACAGCACCATAATCTGAATTATACGAATATGTGTGGGCCTTGTTCTGTAATATTCCATTACTAAGACACTCCAAATAAATTATAAGATAGGATTTTATCTCTGATGAAAAAGGCTGCCGCTTAGCGGCAGCCCTTACGCTTTTAAAATTAGTTGTTTATAAGCTTGTCGTTCTCGTTGTTCCAGCTGTAAAGCTTTCTGATCTCCTTACCGATCTGCTCAGCGGGATGCTCAGATGCAAGCTTTCTCATAGCATTGAAGTGAACCTGTCCGCCTGCTTCACTCATATCAAGAAGGAATTCCTTAGCAAAGGTTCCGTCCTGGATATCGGAAAGGATCTTCTTCATGGACTTCTTGGTCTCTTCTGTAACGATCTTAGGACCTGTTACATAATCACCATACTCAGCTGTATTGGAGATTGAATATCTCATTCCTGCAAAACCTGACTGATAGATAAGATCTACGATAAGCTTCATCTCGTGTACGCACTCGAAGTATGCGTTTCTCGGATCATAACCGGCCTCAACAAGAGTCTCAAAACCAGCCTGCATAAGTGCGCAAACACCACCGCAAAGAACTGCCTGCTCACCAAAGAGGTCTGTCTCTGTCTCTGTTCTGAATGTGGTCTCAAGGATACCTGCTCTTGCACCGCCGATACCAGCGCCATAAGCCAGAGCCTTATCAAGAGCCTTACCTGTAGCATCCTGATGTACAGCTACAAGACAAGGTGTTCCCTTACCTGCCTGATACTCACTTCTTACAGTGTGGCCGGGAGCCTTAGGAGCGATCATTGTAACATCAACATCCTTGGGGGGCTGAATGAGACCAAAGTGAATATTGAAGCCGTGTGCGAACATAAGCATGTTGCCTGCTTCAAGGTTGGGCTCGATATCTTCCTTATACATCTTAGCCTGCTTCTCATCGTTGATAAGGATCATAATCACATCAGCCATCTTTGCAGCTTCAGCTGTGGGATAAACCTTAAGTCCCTGCGCCTCAGCTTTTGCTTTACTCTTAGAGCCTTCATAGAGACCGATAATGACGTTGCAGCCTGACTCCTTAAGGTTCAGTGCGTGTGCGTGACCCTGTGAACCATATCCGATAATTGCAATGGTCTTACCCTCTAAGAGTGATAAGTTGCAATCCTCCTGATAGAAAATGCGTGCTTCCTGTGACATGTTTCCTTACCTCCGTAAATTTAAATTTTATATATACAGCGAAATAGATAATATTTCGTAGTAAACCTTATTTTTCTTCCAGTTCCTTAACAGAAACTACTTTATCAACGCCTCTTGTAAGACCGGCGATACCTGTTCTTGCAAGCTCTAAGATCTCTTTGCCTTCAAGCATTTTAAGAAGTGCGTCTACCTTAGACTGGTTACCTGTGATCTCGATTATAAGAGACTCAGGTGTAACATCGATGATATTAGCTCTGAAAATATTGGCGATTGTCATGATACTCTCGCGCTCTTTCTCACCGGCTCTGACCTTGATAAGAGAAAGCTCTCTGTATACACTTTCTTCCGGCTCAAGCTCGTGAATATCTCTTACGTCGATGAGCTTACTGAGCTGTTTCTCAATCTGATCTAAGATCACATCATCACCTGATGCTACGATTGTTATTCTGGTATAGTTTGGATCTGTGGTAGTACCGGCTGTAATACTTTCGATATTATAACCACGGCGTGCGAAAAGACCTGAAATCCTGGTCAAAACACCTGATGTATTATCTACCAGCAGCTGAAATACTTTTTTCTTCATACTCCTCCAATGAACTGCCGTTTAAACTTATATCAATAAATTTTATGCGTTTTTAATGCATAAGTCAATGAAATACTTTTATAATTTAAAGCTTTAACGCTTTAAATTATTGTATATTTTAAACAAAGTTCAGTTTTTATCATTTTCACCGCATTTTGTAAGGGCTACAGTACCTGTTCTTGCTATCTCAACTATGGATACTGTTCGAAGCATTTCTATGAAAAGCTCAACCCTCTCAGGGGTGTCGCATATCTGAATCATCATAAGATTCTTACTCATATCCACGATCTGAGCCTTCATTATGTCGCAGTTCTCCATGATATCTCTGCGGTTTTCTCTGTTGTAGCGCACCTTAATAAGAGTGAGCTCTCTGCATATACTCATGCTCTCCTTAAAGGTCTTTACCTTGATGACATCAAGCTTTTTGTTGAGCTGTTTTTCTATCTGCTCGATAGTACGCTCGTCGCCGCTTGATACAATTGTCATGCAAGACACATCCCTTGAATTGGTCTCGCCCACAACCAGAGAATCAATATTGAAATTTCTTCTTGAAAACAATCCCGCTACTTTACAAAGAACGCCGGCATGGTTTTCTACAAGTACAGAATAAATTCTTTTCATAATCTACCACCCCTTTACTTAGCCAGGTCATAAGGATCAACAACGATTTCTGCAATTACAGGTGCATCATCCTTTAAAAGTGCTTCTATAAGTTCTTCAGCCTCTTCCTGATTACTTGCTTTCATGTAGTTCATATCGTAGGCTTCAGCGATCTTATCAAGCTTTGGAGATTCGTCCAGAATAACCATATTGTATCTGTCATCCAGCTTATAATGCTGATACTCACGAACCATTCCAAGGAAATTATTTCTGAAAATAATGATCTTTACATTATTTCCATACTGCTTCAAAGTGGAAAGCTCCATCATTGACATCTGGAAACCTCCCTCACCCATAACAGCAACAACTGTCTTATTAGGATCAGCTTCCTTTGCGCCAAAGGCAGCAGGTATCGAATAGCCCATGGTTCCCATACCGCCTGATGTAAGGAATCTGCCTTTCTTTACAAGGTGCCATCTGCAGGACCAAATCTGATTCTGTCCTACGTCAGCTACATAAATGGCATCCTCAGGAAGTCTTATTGAAAGCTTATTAAGGAACTGCATGGGATCAACAAATTTTGAGGTGTCGATTTCAGGTCTTTTCTCAACCATGGTGAGTCTGTACTCATTCAAAGTATCGATCCAATCCTGTCTCTTATGGATCAGATCCTCTTTATCCTCAAATTCATTTATTTTCTTGAAAATATGCTTTATATCTCCTACAAGAGGTATGGTAGGGCCTACGTTTTTACCGATTTCTGCAGGATCTACATCGATATGAATAAGAACCTTATTCTCAGTAATTAAATCAGGTCTGTTCACAGCTCTGTCTGCTACGCGGGCACCAACCATCAACAGAAGGTCAGATTCATTAAGAGCCCTGTTGGCATAAGGTCTTCCGTTATTACCAACCATTCCAAAATACATGGGATCAAGAGAACTCATTACACCTATACCCATCATGGTTGATACAACAGGAATCTGATTCTCCTTGGAAAATTTCCTTATCTCATCTACAGCACCGGAAAGGTGTACACCGCCGCCTACGCAGATAATAGGTCTCTTTGCCTGAGCAACCTCTTTTACGACTTTCTTTATCTGTACAGCGTTACCCTCTACTGTGGGCTTGTAGGTACGCATATTAACTTTTTCAGGATATGAAAACTTGGATATCTCTGCCATCTGGATATCCATGGGAATATCAATAAGAACAGGGCCTCTTCTTCCGGTGTTTGCAATGTGAAAAGCTTCCTTGAAAACTCTCGGAATATCATTTACGTCCCTGATTAGATAACTGTATTTTACAAATGATTCTGCTGCGCCTGTGATGTCAGCCTCCTGGAAAACATCACTGCCGATAAGCTCAGAATTAACCTGACCTGTGATGCAAACAAGGGGAATACTGTCAGCATAAGCTGTAGCGATTCCGGTGATAAGGTTGGTGGCACCGGGGCCGCTTGTTACAGCACATACGCCTACATTTCTGCTGATTCGTGCATAGCCGCTGGCGCAATGAGCGGCATTCTGCTCGGTTCTTACAAGAACCTGCTTGATATCAACTTCTCCGAGAGCATCATAAAAAGGAGCTATTGCAACTCCGGAGTAGCCGTAAACAACCTTTACTTTTTCTTCTTCGAGACATTTAACTATCGCCTGTGCTCCGTTCATAATTAAGCCTCCATTTTTGTAAATTTTATCACGTATAGGGAAAATGTTACACTGCATTGATGATGTTCTTCACCACTCTTACGCAGTTTGCGGCATCGGATGAATATCCGTCTGCACCGATTTCCCAGGCATAATCCTCAGTAACAACTGCGCCGCCGATGATTATCTTAGCATTGCAGTTCTTTTCCTTAGCAATTCTGACCACGTTTTTCATTTCCTGCATGGTGGTGGTCATTAGAGCTGAAAGTGCGATAATTCCTGCATTTTCAGAAATAGCTGTATCAACTATCTTTTCACTTGGAACATCCTTTCCAAGATCAATAACATTAAATCCGTGGTTCTTAAGCATAAGGGCCACAAGATTCTTACCAATATCATGAATATCACCGTGAACGGTGGCTATTACTATTGTGACCTTATCCTTGGAATCCTCTCCACCTGCTTCTTTGAGAAGCGGCTCAAGCTTCGCAATACTGAGCTTCATGGCTTCAGCACTGGCAATTAGCTGCGGAAGGAAGTATTTTCCTTTATCAAAAAGCTCACCTACTTCGTTAATTGCAGGCATAAGCGCATCGTTAAGAAGCACTTTGGGCTCGCACCCTGCATCTACGGCATCAAGGGTGTCCTTTTCTATGTTTTTCTTTGAGCCCTTCATTACGTCTGTTTTTACTTTTTCATAAAAAGCCGTTTTGGCATCGACTTCTTTAGACTCAGAACCTTCCTTTGAAGCCAAAGCTCCTTTTTCATCTTTAACAGAAGGTGTTACGGAAAGAGTCTGTCCTTTAGGTACGCATGCAACCTGCACATTCATACCATCGTAACGGTTCATTCTGTCGATATAACGAATATCGGCTTCTTCCTTATGCCTCAAAAGGTCTGATGCAAAAGCACTGTTTACAAGAAGCTCCTGAGAAGGATTACAGATAGCCATTGTAAGACCGTTTGCAATCGCCATTGTTAGGAAAGCTGTATTTATAAATGCTCTCTGAGGAAGACCAAAGGAAATATTGGAAAGTCCACAGATAGTAGCAAGACCTTTTTCTTTGCAGTAAGCAATAGTTGAAAGAGTCTCCAGCGCTGCCTCGGGATTGGCACCGATTGTGGCAACAAGGCCGTCAACAACAATATCCTCTTTTGTAAGGCCATGTTCGTAAGCCTTATTACATAGTTCATCGATGAAGCTGTGCTTTTCAACAAGATCCTTAGGAAGGCCTTTTGGTCCAACGGGAAGTGCTATAAACATAGCTCCGTATTTTTTCGCAAGAGGCAGGAATCTTTCTGCCTTATCTTTTTCCAGGGAGATAGAGTTTATAAGAGCTCTTCCCGGATATTTTCTAAGAGCCATCTCCATGGTGGCTTCATCACTGGTATCTATGCAAAGAGGAAGTGATGTAAGAGGCATTATCTCATCAAGAACATCACTCATCATCTGCTTCTCATCGATACCGCTCATGCCCACGTTAACATCAAGAATTGCTGCTCCATCGCTCTCTTGCTGTGATACAAAATCGCAGACCATATCAAGCTTGCCTTCACGAAGCTCTGCCTGAAGCTTTTTCTTACCTGTAGGATTGATTCTCTCACCCACGATCATGAAAGGATCATTAAGAGAAAATGCAACAGTTTCTCTCTCGCTTGTAAGGTATCTTATTCCTTCAGGTTTCCTTGGAGCATCACTCTCGAAGCCTGTGTATTTATCGTGAATTCCCCTAATATAATCAGGATCTGTTCCGCAGCATCCACCAATAACAGTGGCACCGGCCTTAAGAATATTCTCCATCTCAGTTACAAAGGTATCGCAGTCCATGTCGTAGCCTGTACTTCCATCGGGATTCATAACAGGAAGTCCTGCATTGGGCTTTGCGATTACGGGAATAGACGCAACTGAAGCAATCTCTTTTACAATATTTACTATTTTATCTGGTCCTGTGCCGCAGTTTGTTCCGATTGCTGCAGCTCCCATGGATTCAAGAACTATAGCAGCAGTCTTGGCATCTGTTCCGAAAAGTGTTCTTCCATCTGCTTCAAAAGAAAGAGTAACCATTACAGCTATGTCTGAAACTTCCTTTGCTGCAATCAGGGCTGCTCTGCACTCCTGAAGACTGAGCATTGTCTCAATTACAAGAAGGTCAACACCGCCTTCCACAAGAGCTTTTATCTGCTCTTTGTAAACATCTATAAGCTCTTCAAAATCAAGGTCGCCCATAGGTTTAAGCTGTCTGCCTGTCATTGTTATATCACCGGCAACCAGTGCTTTACCGGCAGCGCTTTCTTTGGCAATCTTAACAAGCTTTGTATTTATCTCATTAACCTTATCTTCAAGGCCAAAGTTTTTAAGCTTAATTCTGTTTCCTGTAAAGGTCGGTGCATAAATAATATCTGATCCCGCTGCAACATAAGCGCACTGCAGTTCTTTGATAACATCTTCATGTTCTATAAGCCACTGCTCTGTACAGGCACCGGCAGGCAGACCTCTTTTCATAAGAAAAGTCCCGGTACCGCCATCAAGGAAAACTATTTTTTTATCCGTAATAAATTTTATTAGCTCTTCTCTGTTCATATTATGTATTCTTTCTGTAGGTTATTTCTTCAAGTTTTGAGCTATTATAATATAGCATGTCCTCTTTTATCAATTAAATCGGATTGTATATTTATGAATAATAAAATGAGTATCTGTATAATTATACATTTTTATTCATTTTAGTCAAAGCTTTTATTTTGAATATCAGTAGTGACAGCATAATCGTAAGCGCAATCACTATGAAAGGTCTTGCATACATAAAGGATTCATTCCCATATAATTCAGGATTTATTCTGTCTATAAACCACCCAAAAATAGAAATCACAAAAACATGCATATAATAAACATGTGATGAGATAGTTTTTCCAATAAATTCAATTGCCTTTATGCCAAAAAATCTCTTTTTCCCCATGTTTCTTCCGGCATTCTCCAAGATTAGTAAAGCAAGAACAATAAGAAATGATCCAAAGTAAACTTCCTTACTGTTCCAAATTGAATACTCTGCCATGGTTGAGATAATACCTAATGCCAGACATGTAATGCCTGCCGAAACATTATAGAAAAATTCCTTCTTCGAAAGCTTATCGCTAAACCACACTCCCAGCATTGTGAAGGGAACGCCCACAAAAAGCCAGTTCCTTACAACGTACCAGGTAGAAATACTTATATCAAAGGGTCTTATAGGATAATAGGTCTGTAAGAGTTCAAGGACAAAAAGAAGCATCATAAGTGATACCGTAAGAAAAGGCGCCCAGCTTCTGACAAACCTTGCAAATATTATTACAAGCAAATACACATAAATAAGTGCCAGTATAAACCATAAGTGATCAAATGAATACGTAAAATCGTATATAAACTTACCGGAATTAAAAAGTATCAGTCTTGAAAACTCAAAGCTGTTGTACTTATCGGAAAGCCATTCAGACACAGTATGTCCTACAGTTAAGCTATACCAAAAGGAATAAATCGTATAGAAAATCCAGACAGGAAAAAGAACCCCAAGAAGCTTTTTTGTTTTCAGAAAGACGGTCTTTCTGATATCAGATGCTTCTTTGCAGGATTCCTTTAAAAGATATTTCCCAGAAATCACAAAGAAGAATGGAACTGCAAAGCGTGCAAGGGCTTCGCACAAATCTCCTGTAATACCGGGAAACTTACAATGAATCAATATAACAAATATACAGGCAATCGCCTTAATTTCATCAAGTAAAGCACTATGTGCTGTTTTTTTCATACCCCTCCGGGACACCATATCATTTTAGAACTCCCAATATGATGTCAGATAATACAATATATAAAACAAATTTTAGTCAAGACCATAGTCAGATGAGTGCTTAAGTCTTGTAAGAGCTCTTGCCATGGCAGCCTGAGCAGTATAATACTCCTTGATGGATTTATTCTGTCTCATCTCTTCCTCTGCTCGCTCCAGGGCTCTTCTTGCTCTGTTTCTGTCAATATCTTCAGGCTTTTCAACTGTATCAACAATGACGATAACTCTGTTATTGGCAATCTGAGCTGAGCCCACACCAACGATACAGTCAATCTTATCGCCAATCTCATCTCTTATGGTCATCTTGCCGTTGTAGATAGCAAGCACAAGCTCCTCATGCTCCGGGAGAATGGCGTATTCACCATCAATGCAGGGCAAAATTATCTCGGCTGCTCTGCCATTATAAAATATTCCGTTTATGGACATAACCTGTAGATTAAAGGTTTTTTTCTCCAAAACTTATCACCTCAAATAAACAATAGCTTTTGTTACGATCACTCAAAAGCAACTATTCGAAAGCTCTTAATTCTCGCCGCCTTCAAGCTTTTTAGCCTTCTCCAACACATCATCGATTGTACCCACATTGAAAAATGCAGCTTCCGGATAGTCGTCCATCATACCATCGATGATCATCTTAAAGCCTCTGATGGTCTCCTTAAGGGGAACATAAACACCCTTAACGCCTGTGAAAGTCTCAGCCACATGGAAGGGCTGTGACAGGAATCTCTGAATCTTACGTGCTCTGTAAACAGTAAGCTTATCATCTTCACCAAGCTCGTCCATACCAAGAATGGCAATGATATCCTGGAGTTCTTTATATTTCTGGAGCATCTCCTGAACCTTGGTAGCAACATAGTAGTGCTCTTCACCAACAACATCTGCTTCAAGAATTCGGCTTGATGATTCAAGCGGATCAACTGCCGGGTAAATACCCTGCTCTACAATCTTACGTGATAAAACCGTAGTTGCATCAAGGTGAGCAAATGTAGTTGCAGGAGCAGGATCCGTAAGGTCATCCGCAGGCACATAAACAGCCTGTACAGAAGTAACGGAACCTGTTTTGGTGGATGCAATCCTCTCCTGAAGCTGACCTAAGTCAGTTGCAAGAGTGGGCTGGTATCCAACCGCAGAGGGCATACGTCCAAGAAGTGATGAAACCTCTGAACCAGCCTGTACAAATCTGAAAATATTATCGATGAACAAAAGCACATCCTGACGCTCTCTGTCACGGAAATACTCAGCCATTGTAAGACCGGTCTCCGCAACTCTCATACGAGCTCCCGGGGGCTCATTCATCTGTCCGAAAACAAGGGCAGTTTTCTCTAAAACACCTGACTCCTTCATCTCGGTCCAAAGGTCGTTACCTTCACGAGAGCGCTCTCCAACACCTGTAAAAATGGAGTATCCACCGTGCTCTGTAGCAATATTCTGAATAAGCTCCTGAATAAGAACTGTCTTACCTACACCGGCACCACCGAAAAGACCGATCTTACCGCCCTTTGCGTAAGGTGCAAGAAGGTCAATAACCTTGATACCTGTCTCAAGGATTTCAGCAACAGGGCTCATATCCTCGAGCTTTGGAGGCTCTCTGTGAATTGACCAGTGCTTTTCTCCGTCAAGATTCGCCCCGCCGTCAATGGTATCGCCAAGCACATTGAAAAGTCTTCCAAGGTTTTTCCTTCCAACAGGAACGCTGATAGGACCACCTGTCTGATAAACAGGCATATCCTTTGCAAGACCTTCACTTGCTGTAAGCATGATACATCTTACAACATTGTCGCCCACGTGCTGAGCAACCTCCATGACGCCCTTTTTCTCACCTACCATTACCTTAAGAGCATCACTTATGTATGGAAGATTACCATTTTC
>JAEEGL014931340.1_pt1 | contig 26333 bp, 20 predicted proteins | sample 9134231 | NCBI WGS metagenome assembly JAEEGL01 (sample SAMN16246548, study PRJNA631951) | gut metagenome | biome: gut microbiome; feature: rumen; material: fiber-attached | host: Bos | place: Iran: Karaj | collected 2018-10
CAGCGTCGATGTTCTTCTTCTGAGCATTTGCAAGAACTTCTTCCTCTGAAAGACCTGTTGACTGCCAATACTCGTTTTCGTAGTATGGATAATCCTCAGAATCAGGAATAAGATCGCTTAAATAATGAGCTGGAGCCCAGCACCATTTGAAATCACCATTCTCGATGAAATCTGCAGGATACTTAGGATTTACGAAAGTCCATGTTACTGTGTAATCATCAACCTTCTTAAGTGTTGCCCATGCATCCTCACCATTGACATCTTCCTTAAGAGCAACCCAGCTCTTCTTGCTGTCGTAGTTTGTAAGGTGGCACATGTAATACCAGAATGTGATGTCATCCGCTGTGAATGGCTCACCATCTGACCACTTCATTCCTTCTCTAAGTGTGAATGTCCACTCTGTGTAATCATCATTGTGATCAAATGACTTGATTACATTTGGATAATAAGATCCGTCTGTGTTGTAACGGATAATAGATTCAAGTGATGGTCTTGAAAGTCCCCAGCTTCCGCCGGCTCCTCCAAGATTTAATACCCCGCCATAATTTCCAATCTCAAGCTCTGCCCCTGTTGCATCTACTGACTCAACAAAAACGTTATCAGTATTTGGAATTCTATCCTCAACTGCTGGAAGCTTGCCTGCTGCAACCTGATCTGCAAGCATTGGTGCCTCTTTGTAACCATCTACTGAAACAGGCTCAGTTGATGCTGTAGCATCAGATGTTGTTGCGGTCTCCTCTACTGCTTTTTCTGTAGTAGAAGGCTCTGATGACTGGCTTGGTGTAGCTGCTCCGCCACATCCTGCAAGCATTGTAATTGATGTTGCTGCAGCCAAAACCAGTGATACTGCTTTTGATGTAATTTTCCTTCTCATAATTCCTCCTTTTCGCATTTCGCTATCCCTTACGATAGTCCTATTTTAACAGACGCGTAATCCCTTAAATAGCTTATTTTTTTGTTATTTTGCAAAAAACATTGCATTTTTTGTCTTTATGGTTTTTACTTGCATAATTTGCAATAAAGATTTCTCAAAGTATCCTCATCTACTTCTCTTCTGGTGTTCTGAGGACTTCCGCTGTTCATGGCAGCTTTTGCCATTTTTTCGACCTGTGCCATAAATCTGTCCTTTGAAATCCCAAGGCCCTCTATTGTAGGCACCTGACAGATATCACAGATTCTCCTGATCTCGGACAAAAATCTGTCTGCAGCGCTTTCCTCTGAATCTGTATCTCTTGCTGCTCCTATTGCTCTTGCCATGTCTGCAAACCTGCTTCTGGCGCCATCTCTTGCATATTCCATGCATGCAGATATAAGAATAGCATTTGATATTCCATGAGAGATATTGAAAGTAGTGCCCATAGGGCCGCTCATACCCTGCACCAGCGTCTCGCTGGAGTTGTTGTAAGCCATCCCCGCTTCCACAGCTGCAATAGACATTTCCCTTCTTGCCGCTTCATTGCTTCCATCTCTGTATGCTAACGGAAGATAGCTGAATATTCTTTTTATTGCTGAAAGTGCCAAAGTATCAGATAATGGCTGCGCATCCTTTGAGGTATATGCCTCGATAGCGTGTGTAAGCGCATCAAGTCCGGTATCAGCAGTCGTTTTTGGTGGCAGTGTGTAGGTAAAAGATGCATCAACTATTGCCAGCTCCGGCACCAATGCCTCTCCTTTTAATAGCACATCTGAAACCTGAGCATATCCCGTTACCTCTGAGCCAGTTCCCGCTGTTGTGGGAATCGCAATCATCCTGGCCTTAACTGCTGTTATCTCCGCCCCTGCATGACCAGTAATCTCCCCTGAATTAGAATCCATAAAAGCTACGGCCTTCATGATATCCAGAGCATTTCCGCCACCTATTCCGATTATGTAATCACATTTTTCCTTACTGTATATCCCATACGCTTCTTTGGTCATCTCGATGGTCGCTCTATTATGAATACCGCTAAATACTGCATAATCAAGGCTCTTTTTTGAAAGAATACCTGTAACAAGCTTTAATCCTCCAAGCTTTTCTGCACTTGCTCCGCAGACAATAAGCGCTTTTTCCCCGAATCCATCTATATACTTTGCCAGCTCTTTTATGCTGCCACTACCAGTAACCACCCTGCGTGGCACAATAAAGTCTCTTGCCATAAGTCCCCTCTTACCTTTATTAAATCTGACTTCTCATATTTCTTATTGTTATTGTATGATCGAAGCCTGTATAATCCGTGAAATACACTGTGGATGAGCCTGCATTGGTGAGCTCTGAATCCTCTTTTCCCTCCATATACCTGTGTGTTCCAAAAGCCGGGCCAATCGTCAGTGTATCCTTACTGTTGGAAAGAATTGCATAATCATCCTTTGCAATAATGGTCTCGTTTCCCCTGAGATTTGTTGCCAGATGGCCATTTTCAAGGAAATCTGCTCCAGTAACCGACATCTCTATTCTCCAGGGAGCTCCCTCTACACCGCTTGTTTTGATGCGAACATCAATACCATCTTTGTCAGAGCTTTCTTTTACCCAGACGTCAATATCCATGTCAGGCCCCATCTTCTTGTCCCTTGCGGCATTGTCCATCTGCCACCAGTCATTGGTCTCTGGAATCTTGTCAGCACTCCAAGGCAAATAGTACCAGCCATGCATAGTTTGATGCAGGTGAAGTCCCTCTGAGCTTTCCTCCATAATCTCTGATTTAAAAGCTCTGTGCTCGCAAAAGCTTCCCGCAACCTTCATTTCCACCTTAATTGTTCCGTTGTGGAAGTAGAGGAAGTTAGACTTCCCATTCATAACCGTGTAGGTGTATCTTCCTGTCTTATTCCTTGAAATGCCTGAATTCTTGTAAAATACATGGTAGTCCGGATCCTTATAAAGTCCGTCATGCTCTATGTTTCTCCACTCCGGATACCACATGAAATAGATAAGGCAATCCGGTCCATGAAGGTTCTTCTTTTGGCAAATATCTATGATGGTATTACACATCTCATAGAATTCTGGAACATCGTGACGCTGCGCCATAAGCATGTATTCTGTGTAATAATCCGTAGGATACATGAGTCTGTCCTTGTCAAAACGGGTAGAATTGGCAGTAAATACTGATGAATCCGGCTCCCAATAGTGAAGCATCATATGAAGGTTTCTAACCACATGCTCCTCATAAGAAGCGTCACCCGTAGCCTCCGCCAGAGTGATCATTGCGTCATTATTTACTCTATTGTAATTTCCCGCAGATTTTTCAGCGTATTCTCCGTCCTCGTTGCAATCAATGCCCTCTGCTAGGTATCTCTCAGCACAAGCCTTCATCTTCTCTTCGCCGTATATCTTGTAACACTCCATCAAGGTTGATGCGATTGCCCATCTGTGATTTGGAGTATGAAAACCACCCGTTATTATTCCGCCTGCAGCTTTTTCAACGATTGCATTGATGATATCAAATATTTTTTGCTCATTTTCTGTGCGATTATTTCCTCTGATATCTCTTAAGAAAAAGAAAGTAGGCATCAGCTTCTTAATGCAGAAAGCTGTGTCCGGTGCAGAGCTGAAATTGCAGGTAACGTAGTCATATAAACCGCTATCAAGTTGCATTTTCTTAGCAAGACCAAGACCTGCCATTATTCTCTTAAATAGAGCTTCGTCTCTATAAAGCTCGCTATCCTCATTGCAATAAAGAGAAATCATGGATGCAGTACGATAAATAGTGTATTTGGCGTCCAGAATGTGATCCACATCCATAAATGCACCATAGTTCTCGTCTTTTTCATCCATAATCTGCTGGCACATTGATTCATAAACCAGCTCCTCAGTATCCTTTAATATAAACTCATAATGCTTTTTCATCCTATGCCTCCAATTTATCTATCAGCGCAGCACCGATGATTCCTACATCTCCGGCATCAGCTATGCCTCTGGCTACCATGATCTGTGTATTCCTGTTGCTAGCCCTTGAGTATACATCCCTGCTGACCTTAGCTTTTACCCTGTCCAAAAATAAATCTGCAGCTCTCGTTATTCCTCCGCTAAGCACGAGAACATCAGGCTGCAGCAAATTGATCACATTTGTAAGCCCCTCTGCAAGGTAATCTGAAAATCTATCCAAAACTTCAACTGCTGTAGCGTCCTTCTCCCTTACAGCCTCAAAGAACTTCTTGCCATCCAGCTCTTCAATACTTCCAACCTTGCTCCAGAGAGCTGATTTTCTGCCGTTTTCACTCTGCATTGCTTCTTTGGCCTGGCGGATAAGAGCTGTTGCCGAAGCGTAATCCTCAAAGCCCCCTCTTCTTCCGCAGTAGTTCTCAGAAGCATCTACATTAATTGTCATAAGTCCAAACTCAGCAGCCGCATAGTTGCAGCCTCTGAGCACCTTGCCATTAATTATTATTCCACCGCCAACCCCGGTCCCAAGGGTAACCATAACAAAGCTTGGAACATCGTATCCACCTGTTATATACTCCCCTATCGCAGCTGCATTTGCATCATTTTCAAAGCTCGTTTTATCTGCCAGATTTTGTCCGACCTTTTTGGCAAGTTCCTCTTTCAGCATAGGCAAAAAAGGTACATTCTCATAATCAAGATTGTTGGCATACAGTATTTTCCCTGTATCCAGCTCTGCTGTCCCAGGTACTCCAACTCCAATTGCTTCAACTTCTGCCTCAGAAAGACCTTTTTTATCAAGAATTTCCTTAACTTTGGCAGCTATCTCTTTTACCATCTGCTCAGGAGTACTGGCATCAGCTGTCTGTATGCCTGCTTTTTCTATAATCTCGTAGTTTTCATCCACAAGACCAATCGCTATATTGGTGCCACCGACGTCAATTCCTACTCTGTACATATTGCTCCTTATTCAGCATCCTTTTGCTCAGTTTTAAGCGCTTCCAGCAAGAACAGCATTGCAAGAGCCTGTCCATATGGCATAGGCTTTATCTCGATTTCTTTGTAAAAATCCTTGCTCTTTCTGCCCATTGGTGTTCCATAAGACACCTGATTAAGAGTTCCGTCTGCAGAAATAAGGTTAAGAATAGGATCAAGGGCCTTAAGTCCAACTTCTCTGTACTTCTCGTCAATAAGCCCAAGTCTTACTGCCTTTAATATTCCATAAGCAAAGCCGCAGGTTGCGCTGGCTTCAAGGTAAGATGATGGGTCATCCACCAGTGTATGCCACATTCCGCCCTTATCCTGATATTTCTCAAGGGCCTTGACCTGCTGAAGAAGTGCCTCAACCAGGAATCTTCTGTCTGCGCCCTTAACATCAGCAATAGAAAGGTATTCAGGAATTGCCATGGTAAACCAGCAGTTTCCTCTTCCCCAGAGAGCCTCGGCAAAATTGTGATTGCCATCAAAGGTCCAGCCATGGAACAAAAGGCCTGTCTTATGATCCACAAGATACTTTATGTGAAGAAGGAACTGGTATCTGGCTTCTTCTCTGTACTCGTCGTTATCCTCGATTTCTCCCATGAGAGCCAGGAACATAACAGTCATAAAGAGGGTATCATCCCAAAGTTCCTCGGTATTTTCACTATCAGAGGTCCTGTGCTGAAGTCCTCCTTCCTGCGTTCTGGCAAAATCGTGCATTATAGCCTCTGCCCACTCGTGGCAGGTGTCCATATGCCCCTTCTTTCCGGATTGCTTAGAAAGAAATGCTAAAGTAAGCATAGGTGCACAGGTATTTATATTTTTGGCAGGTAGCCCTAAGGAAATCTCCTTGTCATAGAATTTGCCGAGAAATCCCAGGTAGGTGTCACTTCCAAAGTCAGTTGCAAGCTGATACAGACCGTATAATCCTACGCCCTGTGTCCACTCCCAGTGCTGATATCTTGAGATGTCATCTCCTGCAAGATTCTTGGTTTTCATGTTCTCGAGAAAAGTCTCATCATCTTCAAAAAGAAATCTCTGGAAGCTCTTTGCGAGCACCTTAAGTACAGACTTTATCTCTTTTCTTTCTACTTTCATTTGCTACCTCTTTCTATTTCATTTATACTTATTTCATGTTAATAAATGATAATATTTACTATGAAGACAACCACTATATAATCATCAATAACATCCCCAACAACATTTATTACTACATTGACTACGATAAGAGGGATGCCTCTGTTAATATGGAATTCCAGCATCTGCATCCATATTACGAGATAATGATGCTTCTTGCGCCCAACGCTTCTCACCTTATCGAAGGTGTTCCTTATAACCTTCGCATGGGAGACTTTGTTTTGCTGGCGCCATCTGTCATGCACAAATCTGTGTATTACAAGGGCGAGCCCAGCAAGCGAATAATCATCGATTTCATGTATCCCTTAGACAAACCCGAAACTGCTGAGGCCTACAAGACCATCCTGGAGCCATTTCATCAGGAAACTCCTATCTTCAGGTTTGATTTTCAGGATCAGAAAAAAATAGTTGATATCCTAAATAACCTTTTTATCTTTTCAAAAGATCATAAATATTATGGAAATCCTGCGGATGAATTCTACATTCATACCAAGTTTCAGGAATTTCTCTACACCTTATACGAGCTTAAAGACAAAAACCTGTATAAGAACGAACAAACCTATAACTCTATCGAGCAGAAGATGTACGAGATATCCTCTTATATACACAATCATTACAATGAAGACATCTCACTGGATACACTGTCTGAGCAATTTTTCATAAGCTCCAGTTACTTATCAAGAGAGTTTAAGCAGATTACAGGCTTTAATCTCTCAAGCTACATCCAGCTCACAAGAATTAAAAACGCACAGTACAGACTTGTTTCCAGCAATGACAAGATCTCGGCCATTGCAGAAGAATGCGGTTTTTCCTCATTTTCTCAGTTCAACAGGGTGTTTAACAAAATATCAGGCACATCCCCCAGAGAATACCGCCAGTCCGCAGTTATCGGAAACAAATAGGGTTAGATATTGCAAGATTTGTGCAATCATCCTGCGCTGTAAAGTACATATATTTATCGTCCAAAGCGGCTTCTTGAATGCTCATGCTGTAGTCATAGAAGCCGTTTTCTTTTTTGCCCTTAAGGAAAATCTCTCTTCTAACACCATTTTCAGTACATATTTGAAGCGTTTTTAGCCTTCTGTTAGCTAAAAGTCTTATTTCTATGTCCAGTGGCTTATCTTTATCCCTAACTTTAAGACCTTCGCCCGGAAGCTTACCATTTACCTTTGGAATAAGGATTGGGCCATTAGTCAAAAAGCTGTTTCCGCTTCTTAAGATGCTGAGGATATTACTCTGAGTATGTGTGCATTCCTTGGGAATAGTTGTATCAAAATGCACGTATGTCCTGACACATCCGCTTGTAAGGCAGGTTTCTGCCCATTTTTCAAGTATCGGAAGAAGCTTTTCTCCAATCTCTTTCATGACGCGTGTCTCAACCTGATACTTGTCCGAAAGCTCCTTTTCATGGGTGTTTATCGCATACATGATATCCATGATGTCATCAAAAAGAACATGATAATCATCCGCGCAGATATTATGGGTATCGCTACCTGTAGTTGCCGGAAGAAAAAGCCCTTTCCTCATGCATCGTAGCCACAAATCTCTGGCTGCATCATTGGTACTTCCCGCCATCATAGGATTTGAGCCATTCCATATCTCCATGGTTTCAAATATGTCCAGCATATCCTCGAAATCGGGATTCCAGGAGATTGATTTTTGCAGGTCCCTTGGATGATTTATCTGGGCAAGCCCACCATTTTCCTTGATTTCATCAGTGATACGAACAAATTCACTTCTAAGATATTCATCTGTCCTGTCTTTATCCTCAGGAATGTTGTAAATAACATCCTTAGAAACTCCCATCGCCATTACATGGCCGTTAGAGGTTGAAATCTCTTTGGATATGATAGGAACAAAGTTATCTCTCTTATTAGCTCTCCACGCTCCATGGTTGAGCACATTATGGTGATCAGAAAGGGCGCCATATGAAAGTCCCATTGCCATCATTGAATTGGCAATCTGCTCAGGCGTCTCAACAACATCATCGTCTCCTGCAAAAACAGGACTTGAATATATACTGTGATGATGAAGCTCTCCAGCCATCCAGCCCTCAGCCTCGAGATTTACAAATCGGTTGAGCTCATACTCTCTTTTGGTGTATGTATCAGCCTTTATTTCAATATCATCAGTTATTATTTCACACTCACTTCCCTTGGAGACTTCAATAAAATAGCGTCCCACCGGAAGCTTTCTTGAAAGACATCCGTCAAAGCCCGTCATATCACGGATCATGGTAATCTTGCCATTTACTCTGTTGAAAGTATCCGGCTCTTCGTTTTCAAGAAGCTTAAAAAGCTTTACCTGTGCCGGAGTGCCCTTCCCTGCGCACCTGGTCTCCACAAAAAGGCTTCCAAGCGGCGCATTCTGATTAACTATTCCATTGCCATGGAACCTGTTTCTGTCATTTTTGGCCGGGTAGTCCACCTCATTGGTTCTTCTCTTGGACTCGTCTGCACAGTTTGCTTTGACATATTCAATATATTTGTACAGCTGATCGGCGTTTAGCTTATCGAGAGCCTTATCCTTTACACCTTCCTGCCTATACATTCCCTGCAATAGTCCGATTGCTATGCTCAAAAACTTCGTTTCTTTGCTCATAAAGTCCGTCGCTCCTTAACTATAAGCACAAAAAAAATGTATGACATAGGAATTCAATCCTATATCATACATTCTAATTTTTTTGTCGTGCATTATCTACGCAGTTTTTAATACAAATACATAAAAACATTGCATTTTTTGCATATCAGATTTTTAACCTGAAAGTTCGTATTTCAAAGGGCTTAATTTCAAAAGAAAGCTCTTTTGTCGCTAAATTAAAGTCTATATCAGCATTATCAACTGCCTTTTCTAAGAGGTCACATTCATATACTTGTGACACCTTAACACTCAGATCCTTGAAAAGAGCTGCCTTTACAGATTTTGTCTCTCCGTAGCCCTCATAAAGCCTTATAATTACGTCCTTTGAATCCTCAGAAAGCTTTATAGCATCAACAAAAACACCCTCCGCGCCGGTTATTTCTATTATCTGCTTTTCAACTTCAATAAGTTTAGATGTGTCCTCGCAGCACTCGGGTTTGTAGTAATGAATGGATTCGTTGAGTGTCCTGGCCTCTTCTATTACGCGCCCTTTCCTGTAATCTCCAAGATGTGGGAATAGTGAGTAGGTAAACTCGTGCTCTCCCTGATCTGCCTTAGGATTAGGGAAAATTCCAGACTTAATAAGGGTCAGTCTCATGAGCTTATCCTTTGCATCATAGCCATACTTGCTGTCATTAAGCACCGCAACGCCGTAAGATGCATCTTTTTCTGACATATCAATCCACTTATGAGCACAGCACTCAAACTTCGCCTTTTCCCAGGTTGTTTCGCGCTTAAGGCTTCTCTTTATGCTTCCAAACTGAATCTCGCAGTCTATGTTGTCCGTCTCGATATCTACAGGAAATGCTGCCTTTAAAAGAGTCTGGTGCTGATGCCAGTCGACCTTTGTCTTGAAATCGATTCTTCTGGAGTCCTGATAAAAACAGATTGTCTGCCATATGGTGGATTCTCTGAATTTCCTTTCTACACATACCTCGATGGTGCCCTCTGCATCTTTTCCCTGCTTCGCGTCTCCATAAATGCGAAGCTCTACTTTTTCAGCCTTCACAATATCCCAGCTGGTCTTTTCAAAGTCCGCATCAATATTCCAGGCATCGTATTCCAGCGGCTTATCCTCAAAAGCGATCAGCCTGTTAAGCGGAGTGTCCGACATATTACGGATTTCACGGCCAGTTTCTCTATCCACCAAGCTTACGATTTCGCCGTTTTCATCAATAGAAATGCTGTAATACGGTGTAAAAAGAGCTGTGGGACCAGGGTTAATCATTGATTGGCATTTCTGTACAGTTCCTTTATTAGATTGTCCTGAAAGAGCCTTTGATGCTCCATCTATAATGCTCTTAACATCCTCAATTGCACTCTCATACTCCTGCCAGGAGGTAGTGTAAACCTCCTCAATAGATGAGCCTGGCAAAATATCATGGAACTGGTTAAGCATCAGGACTTTCCATATATTCAGAAGCCTGTCTCTTGGATATTCCACGCCAGTCGTTATAGTAGCCATCGTACAAAGAGTCTCCGCCTCTTTTAGCAAATACTCAAGCCGCCTGTTGTAGCGCTTATTTTTTCCGATAGAAGTATAGGTTCCTCTGTGGAACTCAAGATATAGCTCGTCATCCCACACCGGAACGTCTTTATCCTTGATATTCTCAAGAAGATCATCAAAAAAAGCTGTAACTGTCTTTTGCTGCGTTTTCGGGACGCCTGGAAGACCTTTTTTAAGCCTTCTGTCCATCTCCAGCATCTCCCATGTAGGACCACCGCCGCCATCTCCAAAGCCATAAACAGACAGAACTTCATCTGTAATCTCTTTTTCCCTGAAGGCTCGCCAGGTTCCCATAATCTGACTGGCGTCCTGTCTGCCATTATAGGTATAATTCAGGATTCCGCCTTCCTTCATGACCTGATCAGCCTTAGGGAAATCGCAGGTAGTTATGATGTAAGTAGGTATCCTTGTGCCATCAATTCCCTCCCACATGAAAAGATCGTGAGGCATACGATTAGTGTCATTCCAGGCAAGTTTTGTGGTCATAAAGGCCCTTATTCCACTCTTTTTAAGAATCTGAGGCATGGCAGCACTATATCCAAAAACGTCCGGAAGCCACAAAATCGTACTTTCTTTGTCAAAAGTATTCTTGAAATACTGCTTTCCATAGAGAATCTGCCTTACAAGTGACTCGCCGCTTGTGAGATTGCAGTCTGCTTCAAGCCACATGGCGCCTTCAACCTCAAAACGACCTTCCTTCACACGCTCCTTGATTTCTTCAAAAAGCTCCGGCTCCTCTTCCCGGACAAATTCATACATCTGCGGAGTGCTAGCCATGAAAAGATACTCAGGATAACGCTTCATAAGCTCCATTACCGTGGAATAGCTGCGAATAACCTTTTCTCTGGTCTGTCTCACCGGCCATTTCCAGGCAACGTCGATATGGGTATGACCAATACAGCTTACAACCGCCGGACTATCGCCAGTTCCGTATAAATTGTCCTGTAAATACCTTGAAGCGGCCTCCAGAGAAGCTTTCTCTGCAATTTTTACTCTGCTTTCTCCCTCATTCCAAATCAGTAAGTTACTGGCTTCTTCCAGCTTTGATAAAATAACATCCGCTGTTTTTTCATCTATTGGTGCCCCATTTTCCACAGGCTTTGCCATAATAAGATCCAGGGATAATGTCTTCCTGTCGATACCAAGCATGGCCTTTGCCGCATCCAACGCCACGCTAAAATCAAAAAATGCCTGCATTGCTGTTCTATCAAGAGCCTGCACCCACATATGTAAACTGTTTTCGTTCTTGGCAAAATTTGAATAGGCATAAATTCCTATATCTACAGCTCTATCTTTTCCCTCTTTCCAATCCTTCTCGGTATAAATACTGACAAGGTTATGGTTCAGATCCATTCCAGTACGTCTTTGCCCATTAACGTATATGAGAAGCTGCGGATTATCTGTGTTCCACAAATCATCCTCACCGGTAAACACGTTAAAGAAAACCTCTTTGCCACAAAACTGCTCTGGGATCATCAACTTAACCCTAAAGAGGTCATGCCCATCCGGTTCGCCCCAGTTCCCTGCATTTTCAAAGCTTTCCCAGGAAGTACAATCCTGTAAAAGCTCGTCTCTATGCCCATAAGGGACCTTTTTATGCCTGATTCCATCATTTGTAGCTACTTTATCAACATCAATCCTATCAAAAAAATTCTGAACGCCCAGTTTGGTTACGATATCCATCATCTGAGCCAGTCTCTCATCCATGCTCTTCATTGTTCCATTCCCTTTTTGTGCACCTTTAATTCCTTTTTTATGCACCTCGCCCTCAAGAATAAGAAATACCGAGTTTCTCCAGCTCAGCCTTTATATATTCCGGGATCTTCTTGTCCAGCTCATCCCAGCTCATATAATCTTCCTTTGGAATCACGTATTCCTCAAACTCCATCTTAGGTTCAAAGCTGTAATTACTTCGTATGTGCTCTACAACTCTTCTGTTATCTTCTTCAGAAATATGGATATCTGTTAAAAACTTCTCCGGCGCATCAAGCCCGCTTATTCCGGCAAGTCTTTTGCAGGCTTCAAAAAGCTCCGGATAAAGAAACATAAGGCTAGGATTTGCCAACATAGCGTGCTTTCCAGGCTGGGAGTACATTACCACATGACCATCCCTGATTTCCGCAAATGCACTATAATCACCATTTGCAGCCTTCGTCGCCTCTTTCCTGGAATAAGCCCTCAAAAATCTTCCGTGGTAACTTCCTTCCGCACCTGCAATCTCCCCCTTTTCATCCACATAAACCCAGATGTGCTCCAGATCATAAAGATGCTGCATGTCATAATCCAGATAATAAGCGTATTCATACACTGCCTCAGTTCCAGGATAGTTCTCAAAATCAAACCTCCTGTTAAAGGAAATGCTAAAAGCGCCATTTTTCGTATATTTCTTATAGCCAACCTTTTTTACCTTAAAAGGCTCATTTTCATCCATATAAATTATTGGAGCATAAATAAATGCCTCTTTTTCCAGATTCAAAGCACTAATCTCCTTCCTTGTTACAGAGTCTTTTTATGTGATATCCTTAATTAGACATAAGCTAAAAAATTATTAACTCAAATGGAGTCTTTCACAACATAATGAAAAAAGAACTCATCAAAAAAATATCACTCGTAATCTTTATAATTGCGTTCCTTACTGCTGTCTATTTCCTTATTGGCAAGCCAATGCTCTCATTTGTAGGCAACCATGAGGCTCTCGAAGCCTATATTAACGAAAGGGGCGTCATTGGCTGGATTCTTTTTGTCCTATTGATCATTCTTCAGACAGTTTCTACCTGTATTCCCGGAACTCCATTTTACCTCGCCTCAGGATACATTTTAGGGGGTATAAAAGGGGCGCTCATTTGTGATCTTGGCGCAACGATTGGAAACACCATAGCTTTTCTCCTGGGCAGGAAATTTGGCAAAAAGCTCCTTAATTTCCTCTTTTCCGAGAAAAAAATGAAAAGTGTAGAAGAATACATGGATGACAAGAGTCCTGTGCTAATTCATGCCATGTTTATGCTTCTTCCGCTTCCAAAAGACACCTATGCATGGCTTGGTTACTACTCCGGAGAAAACGTTCTTAAATGGGTACTGATTACCTTTATATGCCGCTTTCCACACATTTTTGTCTATACCTTTGGCGGTGCAATGCTGCTTGAAAACAACTACGGCGTAATAATCGCCGGCGCTGCCTTCGCTATTTTGGTCTATCTGATAGTTTTCCTTCGCCTCAAAAAGAAACACAGGGACAGCACATCATAAATATAGCATTTTTAATTTATTTATTGTACATCTTTGTCCTGCGGTTATAATGGAAACTGGGTGAAAACTTTATGCTTTAAGGAGAGTTACATGAACAAAGAAGAATATTTAAAAGAAATAGACAATGTCGTTATAAACGGCAAATATGATGATAACTGGGAATCTCTTTCTGCCCATGAAACTCCAAAGTGGTTTATGGATGCCAAATTCGGTATTTTTATCCACTACGGAATCTACAGCGTTCCTGGCTACGGCAATGAATGGTATTCCCGTAATATGTACAACGAAACCAACAGAGAATTCAAGCATCACATTGAGACCTACGGTCCTCAGAAAGACTTCGGTTACAAGGATTTTATCCCTATGTTCAAGGCTGAAAACTTTGACGCAGACAGATGGATAAAGACCTTCAAAAACGCAGGCGCTCGATACGTAGTTCCTGTAATGGAGCACCACGACGGCTTTGCAATGTATGACACTGACTTTAACAAGTGGAATGCTGCAAACATGGGCCCTAAGCGTAATATCGGTGGTGAATTAAAGGAAGCCTGCGAAAAGCAGGGACTTACCTTCTGCGGATCTTCACATCGCGCTGAACACTACTTCTTTATGAACCTTGGTCGCAAATTTGACAGTGATGTAAACGATGAGAACTACGCTGATTTTTATGGTCCTGCTGTTCTTTGCCCTGAATGGGGTGATGATGATAACTTCACAAAAAACACCGAAGATCCTCATTCCAAGGGAGCCAGCACTGAGTGGCTGGAGGACTGGCTTGTCAGAACAGCCGAGCTTATCGACAGATATAGGCCAAATATGCTTTATTTTGACTGGTGGATTCAAAACCATTCATTTAAGCCATATCTCAAGAAGCTTGCTGCTTACTACTATAACCGCGCCGTAGAATGGGGCAAAGAAGTAACTATCTGCTACAAGCACCATGCTTTCCCACCGGAGGTTGCAACCTTCGACGTAGAAAGAGGCGCTTTAACTGAGATTTCACCAAGATACTGGCAGACAGATACTGCAATCGGCAACAGATCCTGGGGCTACATCAAGGATAATGAATTTAAGAGTGGCTACAAGCTTGTCTGCGACCTTATAGATGCAGTCAGCAAAAATGGTAACTTCCTCTTAAACCTTGGCCCAAAGCCTGATGGAACCTTCACTGAGGAAGATGAAAGAGCTCTTTCAGAAATCGGTCAGTGGATGTCCAAAAACGGTGAGGGCATTTATGAAACCTCCTATTGGTCACAGTACAAAGAGGGTGAAACCGTCATTTCCAGCGGTTCCTTCAGTGATTACAAGGAAGTTCCATATACTCCTTCAGACTTTAGATTTACCTACAAAAAAGGCTGTATTTACGCCTTTTGGATGCGTCCTGCAGATCAGGATGTAAAGATCAAAGCCTTCAAGAGACTCCCAATGAGAGATATGCTCATTGATGAGGTTTCCCTTGTTTCAACAGGAGAAACTCTTTCCTTTGAAAGAACAGAAGAAGAAATGATCATAAAGAAGTCAGACAGCTTTAAGTCTGACATGCCACTTTGCTTCAAGATTAAACTTATGTAAAACAATTCATAATTGGAGAAAACAATGATCATTACGGGTGCTAAGGTATTCACAAAGGATCACGTATTTCAAAAAACAGATATTATAACTAAGGGCGCTGTTATCAGTGCCCTTTCTTCCGTTGAGGATCAGGCTGACACAGCCAACGGTGCAGATGTTCTCGATGCCACAGGACTTTACGCTATTCCCGGGCTGGTAGACATCCATTTTCATGGTGCTATGGGCCATGACTTCTGCGACGCTGACTTAGAGGGACTTAACGAAATTGCCAGATATGAGGCTCAAAACGGCATTCTGGCCATCTGCCCCGCTACCATGACCTATAGCGAGGAAATTCTTTCTAAAATCATGGAAAATGCGTCTGAATATACTAATAAAGGCTCTGGCACAGACAAAGCTACTCTCGTTGGTATCAACATGGAAGGCCCATTTATAAGCCCAAAGAAAATCGGAGCTCAGAATCCTAAATATCTTGCTCTTCCAGATGTTGCCATGTTCAAGAGGCTTCAGGAAAAAAGTTGTGGCCTTATAAAGCTTGTAGACATAGCACCAGAGCTTGATGGAAGTATTTCTTTCATAAAAGAGCTGCATAATGATGTCAATATTTCTATTGCCCATACAGCCTGCACCTATGAAGTTGCTGACAAGGCATTTTCTGAGGGTGCTCGCCATGTGACACACCTCTTTAATGCCATGCCAGGGCTTTCTCACAGAGAGCCCGGTCCTATAAGAGCCGCAATGGAAGCCGGCGCAGAAGTAGAGCTCATAGCAGATGGAGTACACATTCATCCTTCCATGGTTTGCTTCGCATTCGAGAGCTTCCCTGATGACAAGGTGATTCTTATCTCAGACAGTATGGAAGCAACCGGTCTTCCAGATGGTGAATACCAGCTTGGCGGACAGGCTGTCACAGTACATGGAAATAAGGCCGTACTTACCTCTAATCCAGACACCATTGCAGGCAGCGCCACCAATCTCTTTGACTGCATGAAATCAGCCATAAAAATGGGCATCAAAAAAGAAGCTGCCATTACTGCAGCTTCTGAAAATCCCGCTAAATCCATCGGCATCGCTGATAAATACGGCGCAATTGCCGACGGCTACTTCGCCAATATCCTTCTCGTAGACGAAGCTTTCAATCTAATCCACGTAATAAACAAGGGTGACCTCCAGGGACGGGGTTAACGGTTCATTTTTCATATAACAAAAATTTAGCTGCCATACGGTGTGGGAAGCCGTATGGCAGCTTTTTTCTTATTGAGCCACTATAGTGACTCTATGCCGAGTACATATATATATTAAATAATATATATATCAATTAGGGATAATTTACTTTGCAGCACCAGCTGCGTCAGTAGCAACTGTAACCTCTGCGCCGCTGATATTAACATTCTTGTTAACCTTAGCGTCGTAGGTATTAGCTCTCATGATTTCAGCAAAATCAACGCCTGTGGCCTCGCTCATGGTATCAAATACCTGCTTCATAACGATTGGCATATTTCCTGAAATTCTGGAAGCACCACTCTCTCCGCTTTCGCCAGTCTCATAGATATTGATCTTATCAATCTGTGAAAGAGGTTTTGCGATCTCAGCAGCTACCTGAGGCATTACCTTGATCATCATTTCAGCCATAGCAGCGCCGTTGTACTTCTTATAAGCCTCTGCTTTCTTTTCCATTGCCTGAGCCTCCGCAAGACCTTTGGCTTCCAAAGCCTGCGCTTCAGCAAGACCTCTTGCTTTGATAGCTTCAGCTTCTGCTTTACCTTTTGCAGCAATACCAGCTGCCTCAGCATCATATTTTGCCTTGATACCTGCAGCCATCTGCTCTGCTGCATACTTTTCAGCTTCTGCTTTTGCCTTCTTAGCATCAGCTTCTCTTTCCTGCTCGTACTTTTCAGCCTCAGCCTTTGCTTTTCTGGCATCAGCTTCTCTTTCCTGCTCATACTTAGCAGCTTCAGCTTTCTTCTGACGCTGAATAAGCTCTGCTTCTGCCTTCTTCTCAGCCTGATACTTTTCAGCATCAGCCTTTTTCTCAACCTCAGCAGCAAGTTCCTGCTGTTTTACGATAACTTCTTTCTGTCTGAGTTCTGCTTCGCGCTCAGCCTTAGCGATCTGAGCATTTACTGTAGCTGTCTCAATTGTTTTCTGCTGTTCCTGCTGCTGGATAGCATATGCTGCGTCAGCTGCAGCACTTGCTGTATCAGCTTCTCTCTTAAGTTCTGCCTGCTTGATTGCAAGAGCGTTATTCTTTTCAGCAATTTCTGTCTGTGCAAGAACTCTTGCATCGTTAGCAGCTTTATCTGCCTCAGCCTTTGCAATTGCTACGTCTCTGTCTGCCTGTGCCTTTGCAATCGCTGCGTCCTTTTTGATCTTTGCGGTGTTATCCATACCAAGATCACTAATAAGGCCGTTCTCATCAGTTACGTTCTGGATGTTGCAGGATAGAATCTCAATACCGAGCTTATTCATGTCCTTTGAAGCCTTTTCCATAACCTGATCTGAGAAACTGTCTCTGTCAGTATTGATGGTCTTAAGAGCTAGTGTACCGATGATCTCACGCATGTTACCCTGCAATGAATCCTGAAGATCCTCTGTAATCTGCTGAGGATCCTTGTTGAGGAAGTTCTTGGCTGCAAGCTGTATTGCTTCAGGGCTTGTGCCGATACGAACCTTTGCAACAGCGTCTACGTTAACGTTGATAAAATCGTTTGTAGGAACTGACTGCTCTGTCTTGATATCAACAGTCATCTGTCCAAGATACAATTTGTCGACTCTCTCAAAAAATGGAATCTTAACGCCTGCGCGTCCAATAAGAATTCGCGGGTTCTTACGTAAACCTGATATAATGAAAGCTTTATCTGGAGGTGCTTTTACATACCCCGCTACGATAATCATTATGATAACCATAATGAGTGCAAAAATTGTGATTAGTTGAATGTTCATACTGTCCTCTCTTTCTTGGGGATTGTCCCCAAACAAGTCGTTTGCTTGTTATGTATATATCGTATCAGTGGCCCTTTTCGCTCTCAATGTCAGCTTTAATGCATTATCTGCGCATATTTCGCCGTTTTTGCAAAAATTTTTCATATCTGATACGATTATTGGGTAAAAAGCAAGAAAAGAAAGAATGAGGTTATTATGGAAACAAGTAAGATTATTATTGAAGGTATCGGATATCTGGGATCATTCCTCGTATTGGTCTCATTCCTTATGGTATCTGTTTTTAAGCTTCGTGTGGTTAATACTATAGGTAGTGTGATCTTCACCACCTATGCTTTTATCATTCACTCCTATCCAACAGCTATCATGAATATTTGCCTGGTGCTCATCAATCTGTACTATCTTATAAAGATGAGCAACACTTCAGCCAAGGAATACGATTTTGTTCCAACAGACAAAAACGATTCTCTCCTTAAGTACACAATAGGCAAATACAAGGAAGATATTTTAAAATGCTTCCCAGGCATTTCACTTAATTTTGATAACGCAAACCGCAGCTACGTGATCTGTCACAACGGAAAGCCTGCCGGAATCATGGTTGGAGACCTTCAAAATGGCTCAATGGAACTTCTTTTGGACTATTCAATACCTGAATATAGAGATTTCTCTATCGGACAGTTCCTCTTTACCAAACTTCCTTCCGAGGGCGTTAAAACAGTAACCTACTCCGGCTCCGACGAAAACCACAAAGCATACCTTGAAAAAACCGGCTTTGTAAATAAAGGTGATCATTACGAGAAAGTGCTTTAATCATCATTTGGGGAAAAAATAAAGAACTGGGGAATAACATATCTTTTGTTATCCTTCCAGTTCTTTTTTATCTCGTTTTTTCGGTCTTTGTTATTACATTACTGAGGCATATTAGAATTCTTAATCATGTTGATTGTCTCAATGTCATTGGCCGTAAGCTTGATATTTGACTCCAATACCTTTCCGTCAGGAGTTGTTACCTTTACTGCAAATACTGTTCCCTCCTGAACTGCATTGTTTCCTACTGCCTGTATAAATGGAAGTACCTTGGGGTGATCATGCTGGAAAAGGCTAAGTCTTTGCTGAAGCTGCATAAGCAGCATTGGATTCATATTCATTGCATTAGTTCCTTTCAAAAAATATTACGATTATTCTATCACACTATGGATAAAAAAGCATAGTTAAAAAATAGTCAATCTATATAAATTGGTTAAAAAATAGTCAAAGTTTTTTATTGAAATTCACTAGTTTTTTTGTTATTTTTTGACTGTAATCAAATTATTTTCATTTTTTTAGGCTTATAATGCCTAATGCGCATAAAAAATGTATGCGCTTACATAGTTTAAACACCTGATACATACTAAGGAGGAATTTATAAATGAACGGATTTGGTGATATGATTGAAAGACTTAAGGCTAACCCTAAGACCATTGTTTTCCCTGAGGGTTCTGATCCAAGAATTCTTGAGGCAGCTTCCAGACTTCTTGCTGGCAACTTCCTTAAGCCAATTCTTCTTGGCAGCGAAGAGGAAATCAACAAGTCAGCTGAGGCTTCAGGCTACAACATTAGAGGGGCTCAGGTCATTGATCCTGACAACTACGATAGATTCGATGAGATGGTTGATCTTTTCTGCGAGCTTAGAAAGAGCAAGGGAATGACACCTGAGAAGGCTATTCCTATGCTTAAGCAGACAAACTACTTTGGAACAATGCTTGTAAAGATGGGCGTTGGTGACTGTCTTCTCGGCGGTGCTACATATTCAACTGCTGATACAGTTCGTCCAGCTCTTCAGATTATCAAGACAAAGCCAGAGAACACAATCGTTTCTTCATGCTTCATTCTTGTTCGCCCATCAGCCACAGGGGAGAACGAGGTTATCGCTATGGCTGACTGCGGTATCAACATCAATCCTAACGAGGACGAGCTTGTTGAGATCTGTGGCGAGACTGTAAACTGTGCGAAGCGTTTCGGCGTTGATCCCAAGGTTGCATTCCTTTCATTCTCAACAAAGGGATCTGCTAAGGACGATACAGTAACCAAGATGCAGAACGCAACTAAGAAGGCTCAGGAGAAATACCCTGATATTCCTATCGATGGAGAGCTTCAGTTCGACGCAGCTGTTTCTCCCCGTGTAGCTAAGCAGAAGGCTCCCGGCTCACCTGTTGCAGGACATGCCAACACCTTCATTTTCCCTGATATCAATGCAGGAAACCTTGGTTACAAGATTGCTCAGAGAATGGGTAACTTTGAAGCTTACGGTCCTATTCTTCTTGGACTTAACGCTCCAATCAATGATCTTTCACGTGGATGTAACGCTATCGAAGTATATTCAATGGCAATTATTACAGCCGCACTCGCATAATTCACAATCACATTTCATTCAAAACAAAAGCGTAGTCACCTGTGTGGCTACGCTTTCTCTTTAAGTATTATTGGCATGACGGCGTTCATGATCTTTATAGAACTTAGCTTTGTCTTTGTACATATTTTCGTCAGCGCCCTTAATTACCTTATTTACATCTTTTGAGCTTCTCGACCATTTATGTCCTATAGCAATTGATACCTTTTTTGATCTGGAAATAAGTTTATCGACAAGATCATTGAACTTATCTTCCTCTATATCAGCAATGACAGCAACAAACTCGTCTCCGCCGATCCTGTAGCAGTTTTTCTTCTTGAAGACCGATCCCACAAGTTCAGCAGTCTCTTTTATCAGCCTGTCTCCCTCCTGATGACCCTTTTCGTCGTTTATCGCCTTAAGACCGTTTATGTCGGTGTAGCATATTCCTACAGGCACTGACATCTCGGAAAGCATAAGCAGCGTCTGGTTAAGAGCGTATCTGTTACCAAGCTCTGTAAGGGCATCATGTCCTCCAAGGAACATAAGCTCTTTTGTCAGGTCATTGTTCCTTATCTGTCCGGCAATAAATGCAGATACAGTCTCCATCATCTCAGCAACATTGACCCGAATCTCAAGCGAGTGATTGTCTACAACAAGAAATCCGATCAGTCCATCCTTATCCTTAAGGGCTGTAACCAAGAATCTCGATATCTTTCCCGCCAGAAATTCATTATAAAGCTCCGGATTTGAGTTCTGAACGACAGTAACATCTGTCATATGAAGAACATTTCCGCCTTCAAGATCCCTGAGCCATATCTTGATCATATCTGTTTTCTCAAACATTTTTTTGGAAGGAAGGTCCGATGAGCATGACTTGCTGACCCACTCGTGAATGTCTTTTATCTTATGAGTATCAGGCTCGATTCTCATCACGTAAACGCGATCAGCTTCCATGGTCTGCCCGATCCTTCTGAGAACTCTTTTAATTCCCTTGTTAAAATCAGGCGTAGAAATAGCCTTGGCACATTCGATAACAAGATTGTTTGTATTTGTATTAAATACCTGGGTCTCCTCATTTCGCTTATCTGCTGTAACATCATGTATTATATATGCGCAAAAACCTTTTTGATAAACAGGAACCACCCAAAACTCAAACCATTTATTATAACGGCTGTTATATGTTCTGTTAATGGAAGACTGTCTCAGGACAGCAGCATGATAGCTAAACTTAATCCAGTCTTCATCCTGGTTTGTGACTGTCTGAAAATATGTACTGCCTACAAGCTCTGCAACAGGTTTGTCTACAAGCTCTGCATATTTTTCGTTGGCATACAAAAAGAGCATATCCTTTACTGTTCCAAAAGGATCTGTAAGAACTTTAAATATACAGCATGCATCCGGAAGATCTCTCAGCATGTAAAGAACATCATTAGCAGTAAATTCTGTGTTAGTGGAATATCCTATTTTTCCTTCGTTGTTAACTTCAGACATGTGATTACCTCGCTGTATATGCATACTTACAAACTGCCATAATAATTATACTACAAAGTTAATCATAATATTATCTATTTTTTATATATGCTTTTTCGTTATATGATAGTATTAAGTTGTTACGGAGGTTTGTTATGCACAGATATAGAACAGTATTGACTATCATACTCTTAATATGCATAAGTTTCGCTGTTGCGGGGTGTTCTTCCACAAAAGCACCTCAACCTGCCAATGCGTCTACAGGCAACGGAATAACGTTAACAATCGTGGCCAGAGACGGCTCCCATGCGGATGTCATAAATGCCGTAAAAGAGAAATTTGAAAAAGAAAATGCCTGTAAAATAGAAGTAATACCTCTTAGCGCCGATGATATTCATAAGAATGTAATTGAAGATGTATCTAACCCGGAAGGGAAATACGACATCATCATGATCGATGACCCTCTGATGCCGGAATATATAGAAAAAGGCGTTCTCCTCAATCTCACACAACTTGGCTACGCTGATGATGAAGATTTCGTTGAGAAGTCAAGACTTTTAGGAAAAGACCCTTATCCTTTAGGGGCCACTTATGCTCTTCCCTTCTCAGGAAATGTGCAGCTTATTTTCTATAATCCCGAACTAATAACTGATGCCGGCTCACTTGATTCTTGGAAAGACATTCTCGCTTCCTGTGAAGCCGTTCAGGCCTCGGGAAAGAAAGGATACGCCATAAGAGGTCAGGCAGGAAACCCCATTGTTTCCGATTTTCTTCCTATCCTCTGGGCATTCGGCGGTGATCTTTTTGACGAAAATAATAAAGTTATCCTGAATTCCAGACCAAGCCGTGAAGCTCTTGAATTCTACTGTAAACTGTATCAGACAGGGGATAATTACGATAAAGACGGTTTGATAGAAGCTATCAACAATGAAGAGGCTGCTATAGCATTGGGATGGCCATCCTGGTTTATTACCGGAAACGGAGCCACAGCATCCATCGCTCAGATCCCGGGCAAGGTTTCAGTAATATCAGAGACCTTCGCCACCGGAGAAATAGGCAACTGGCTGCTTGGCGTAACATCAAACTCCAAAAACCCTGAACTTGCACTGAAACTTGCCATATATTTAACCAGCGAAGATGTTCAAAGAGAAGCTCTTGATCACGGCGGAATCCCAACGAGAAAAAGCGTATTCAAGGATGCTTCAATAATTGCCAAATACCCATATTTTGAGCAGATATACAGCGGTACAAACAACTCAAGAGTAAGGCCCAGGACCACTAAATGGTCCGAGATCGAAGTAGTATTCGGAGAAGAACTTGTAAAGTGTATTGACGGAACTCAATCCGTAGAAGATACCATAATAAATTCACAAAATGCAATTACTGAACTCATGAACAAATAAGACAGATCATCTAGCAGCAAGCTCCCAGAACGTTACGGCGCTTGCTGCTGCTACGTTCAGAGAATCTACTCCGTGAGACATCGGGATCTTCACTACATGATCACTGCTTGCGATCGTTTTATCCCTGAGCCCTTCGCCTTCTGTGCCCATAATGATCGCCAGCCTTTCTTCTTTGGCTAGTTCCTTATCATCTATTCCCACACTGTTATCAACCAGTGCCATGGCAGCTGACTTAAATCCAAGCTTATGCAAAATATCAATGCCCTCTTCATACCACCCATCGCCAATGAAGGTCCATGGTACCTGAAAAACAGTCCCCATACTTACTCTGATAGCCCTTCTGTACAGCGGATCACTGCATCCGCTTGTAAGTAATACTGCGTCTATATTAAGAGCCGCTGCTGAGCGGAATATGGCCCCAACATTGGTTGGGTTTTCTACATCTTCAAGGACTACAATTCTTCTGGCTTTGTTTGTTATTGCTTCAGGAGATACAAGCTCTTTTCTCCTCATGGCGCATAATGCGCCTCTTGTAAGCTTAAATCCCGTGATCTGCGATAAAATATCCTGAGTTGATACATATACCGGAATATCGCCCAGCCTGGGAAGTATCTCTTTCATCTCTCCGTTTAAAAGATCATCTTCAACCAGCGCCGATACCGGTTCGAATCCTGCATCTAAAGCTCTTACAATAACTTTAGGGCTTTCCGCGATGAAAAGCCCTAATTTCGGTTCATATATTCGTTTTAACTGATTTTCATTCAAGGAATTATAAACAGCCACTGCTTCGCAGTTTAAATCCTCAAGCGTGATAATATTGCTCATTTGACCTCTAACTCTTTTTTTAGCTCTATTATAGATTTACCCGTTGTTCGCGCAATTCCTGCAAGATCGTCGTACTCAAGCTTTTCACGCTTTATGCCGTGTCCGTAAGATCTTTTAACCCTGATCTCTCCGTAAGGAGTGTCGATCTTATTGATCTCCCTGAGCATTGTATATCTGTTGTAAGTATTCTCCCGAACTCCAAGTGTTGTTGTATGTTTGAAAATCGCATTAAGCAGCTTCTCTTTGTCATCCTCGTTGCAAAGGCACGTAAGAAGGAATCCCGGGCGGTTCTTTTTCATATCAACTGATATTGTAAATACGTCCAAAGCGCCCTCTTCAAACAACATCTCCGTGGCAAAACCAAGCTCCTCCCCTGTCATATCATCTATATTACAGGAAAGCTCGATTATCCGCTCTGCCTCTTCTGCAGATTCACCAATCATGGCCCTTACACAATTCGCCTGTTCATAGTCTTTTTTACCCATTCCGTAGCCAATCTTATCTACTGTCATAACAGGCTGCGCTCCGAAACTGAAGGCAAAGTATTTTACCAGCGCTGCTCCGGTAGGTGTACACAACTCTCCAACAAGCTTCTCAGGCGAATAAGTAGGAATTCCATTCAGCAAAAGAGCTGTCGCCGGCGCAGGAACCGGCAGTATACCGTGAGCACATTTGACCTGACCGTTTCCGACATTTATAGGTGACACAACAATCTTATCGGGATCAAGCTCATGGAGCAGATAGCAAACAGCTGCGATATCTGCAACAGCATCCATCTCACCCACTTCATGAAAATGTATCTGAGATACCGACTCTCCATGAACCGTACTCTCAGCTTGTGCAAGAAGTTGATATACCTCTCTTATGTCACTCTTGATCTCTTTTGAAATGTTAAGTCCTTCTATAATTTCTTCTATATCGTCAATTGTGCTATGGCTATGATGGTGGTGATGGTCATGATTGTAGTCGTGTTCATGATGATGTTCATGCTCATGCTCGTGCAAGGTTACGTCTTCGACAATTTCCTCTTCTCCGTCAACAAGGACCGATATATGATCTCCGAGAATCCCGCATTTTTTTACCTGGTCCAGCTTGTACTCAACATGTGGAACCTTCATGTTATTCAACGCTTCCAAAATGCCTTCTTTATCGTCAAAAAGCCCCAATAATGCAGAAGCCATCATATCACCGGCGATACCCATTTTGCATTCCAGATACAGTGTTTTCATAGAACATTTCCTTTCTTTAATCTTCAATCACAACATTATTGAGCACAACCCCTTTTCCTTCTGTAATATGGGCTTTTCTGCCGCCACAGACAGGACAAAGGTATCCGTTTTCCTTTGATGGATAGTACTCATTATTACATTCCTCGCACAAAGCTTTTACCGGTACTTCTACACATACAAGTTCAGCGCCCTCTATGATCGTGCCCTTAGCTGCTTCCGGAAAATATTTGTGCATGTAATATGGCATTACACCACTTGTTTTTCCAATATAAACTTCAATACTCTTTACTTTCTTTGCATTGTTTTCTGTAGCAACTTCAGCTGCCATAGAAACCATTCTTGCAATATAACTCATCTCATGCATATAAATGCCATCCGCCTTAAATTAACATATTTTATTATCATTTTATTACAATTTAATTGATTGTGCTTTATTTTTTGACAATAATATATTCAGGAGGTGAGATATGGCTCACAATGTAGTTATAACATGTGTTGGATGTGGTCGTTCATTTACTGCTCGTAACAGTATGAATCCGTTCTGTTGCAAGACTTGTAAAATACGCTATTCTTACCACTACACATTCAAGTGTCGTGAATGCCGAAACGCATCCTGTGAAGTTAGAAATAACGCTTTGGCAGGCTGTGCCCTCAATTGTCCGAATCTTAAGTGGGCACCATGATCTGTTAATTATCAATATATACAAAAATCCGCGGCGTCTGTGTCGCGGATTTTATATGTGTTATATAACCTATATAAGATATATCATTTGCCTTGCAGATGTGTTATAAACTGCTGCGCTGTTCTTCCGGATACTCCTCCATGGCTCAGTTCCCATCTGTCTGCCTCAAGTCTCAGCTCAGATTCATCCATCTCAACTCCGTTTCTCTCAGCTAAAACTCTTACAATGTCATAAAATTCCTGCCTAGATGGCTTGTAATAGCCGATAGTAACACCAAATCTGTTGGCAAGTGAGAGCTTCTCTTCCATAGTATCGGATCTATGGATATCTCCGTCCTGCTCAATGTCTCTTCTGTCCTTCCAGGTCTCTTTGATAAGATGGCGTCTGTTGGAAGTCGCATAGATAAGTATATTGTCAGGTTTTGTCTCTACTCCGCCTTCAATGACAGCCTTAAGGAATTTATAATCTGATTCATCCTC
>JAEEGL013311616.1_pt1 | contig 26329 bp, 16 predicted proteins | sample 9134231 | NCBI WGS metagenome assembly JAEEGL01 (sample SAMN16246548, study PRJNA631951) | gut metagenome | biome: gut microbiome; feature: rumen; material: fiber-attached | host: Bos | place: Iran: Karaj | collected 2018-10
ACCGAAACCCCGGCTGCGGCAACGGCTGCGCCGACCGCGACGCCCGTCGCCCCCACCGAGGCCCCGACGCCGGAACCGACGCCGGTCCCGATCCCAACGGCGACGCCGGTCGCGCCTCCCACCCAGGCGCCGACGCATACGCCGCTCCCCACGGCTGCGCCCACTCCGAAGCCCGACCTGCCCTTTGTGACCAAGCACCCTGTTTCCACCACGGTGCCGGAGGGCGGCGCCTGCCAGTTTGAGGCGGGCTACATCAACGCCATCTGGGCTGTGTGGCACTTCGTCAGCCCCGACGGCCAGACGGACGTCACCTACGAGCAGATCGGCCAGCGCTTCCCCACCATGAAGGTGGCCAACGGCATGTACAGCACCATGCAGCTGAGCAATATCCCCGCGGGGATCAGCGGCTGGAAGGTCTACTGCCGCTATACCAACAGCGCCGGCTACGTGAACACCAACTCCGCCGTACTCACGATCACGGAGCGGGGCGGCCCTGTCGACTACGGCCTGGCGGGCGACTATATGGACAGCGTCGGCCAGCGGGCCTCCATGAAGATCAGCGGCCCGGCGAGCATGTACAGCGTGACTATCCACTGGGGCGGCAGCTATAACGAGAGCGCCGAGTGGGAGTTCAGCGGGTATTTTGACAGCAAGGGCGTTCTCAGCTACAGCGACTGCACCAAGAAGATCGTTACCTACGACGCCTCCGGCAGGGCTTCCGCCGTGGTAAGTTACAGCTACGGCAGCGGCTCGCTCGTCTATTCCGCTGCGAACGGATCGATCGCCTGGACGGACGATCAGGAGGGCAAGGGCGCCAACTGCCGCTTCACCCGCGCGCCGGCTCCCAGCGATCCCCCCGCCGTGAACGAGTGGGCAGATACCACGGACATCAACGCTGCCGTCGCCAACTCCGGCGTGAGTTTCGCGCCGCCGATCCCCGAGGCACTGCCCGGCGGGTTCACTCTGGAATGCTACAGCAGCCGCTCCGGCATCATCGAGGCGCGCTACAGCGACGCCTCCGGCAGCCGGGCCCTGGTGATCCGCAAGTCCCTCACCGTCAGCGGGGACAGCCTGAGCGGAGATCACAACACCTATTCCAGGACCTGGGACCTTACGCTCAAAGGACTGTCCGTCTCCTGCAAGGGCGACGGCAATACGGCGAACGCGGCGTATTACAGCTCCGGCAGCGGCAGCTACTCCATCGTCTGCCATGCGGGCCAGGAGGGGAGAGGCCTTACGGCCGACCAGATCAACTCCCTGGTCAACGGCATGCAGTGAAGCTGAAACGTAAGAAATGTCCCGGAAAGGACAGGAGGATGGACATGAAAAAGATACTCTGCCTGCTGCTGGCCGTATGCCTGACGCTCACGCTGGCTGCCTGCGGCGAAAAACAGGAGGCGCCGGCGGCAGCCGCCGGCGAATGGACCCGCGAGGGCTACTATACGGATGTAAACGGAAATATGCTTTCCGTTACCTGGATGGACGATACCGTTGACGGATCCGGCTGGTACGTCGGCTTTATGAACGGCGATGACCCGGTCGAGGACTCCTACGGCGGGTTCCTGCAGCAGGACGGGCTGAGCCTGCGCGGCGCCCTTCCCTGCATGGGAGACAAAGGCGAACTGGAGGTCACCGTCACCGAGGCGGGGGACGACGGCCTGATGCTGTTTGCCCCCGGCGGCGAAGTGTATGAATTCAGCCCGATGGAGCTCAACGCCGCCCCGATCACGGTGAGCATCAACACGGAAGGCCTCGGCCACTTCAACGTGCTGACGGACGGCGACACGTACGAGACGGGCGACGACTATATGACCACATCGATGATCCTGAACCTGTACGAGCCCGCTGCCTATACGCTTTCCGCCCGGGGCGACGAGGGCTGGGAGTTCGTGAAATGGACGAAAAACGGCGAGGATCTTTCCACGGAGCCGGACATCACCGTGGAGTTCGCCGAGAGCGCGGAGTACCTGGCGGTGTTCGAATACCCGGAGGAAGCCGACTGATCCTCTCCGGGGATACGGCGGACGTTCTTTTTCAGATCATATCGACCGGCTTTTCAGGCCCCTGCCCGCGGCAGTGCGCGGGCAGGGGCCTTTCTGCGTTCGCGGGGCCGGACAGAAAGCCCTTAACAAATCCTTAATGCCGTCCGGAAAGAAATAACCCAGTCTTTACGGCGGCTTTGGCATAATGAAAACACCATACGATGGGGGAGTATCTGGTCTTTCGGGTTTTTGGGGCATTTGTGTTTTGGCGGCAAGATGCTGTATATTGGCGATATCTATCCTTTAGCCGCGCTTTTTTGAGGCAGCTGCGGCAAAAAGCAGAGGAGGAACGACGCCATGAAGAGAATACTTGCCTGCCTTTCGCCCTCCCCGTCCAATCCGAGGGTCCTGCGGGCGGCGGCGGACATGGCCGGGGACAGCGCGGAGCTGATCGCGCTGTTCGTTGAGACGCCCCAGTCCTCGCGCCTGTCCGGAGCGGACCGGCGGAGGCTGCAGGAGAACATCCGGACGGCGGAACAGCTCGGCGCAAAGATCCAGACCGTCAGCGGCGACGACGTGGCCTTTCAGGTGGCGGAATACGCGCGGCTCTCCGGGATCCGAAAGATCGTGCTGGGGCAGAGCGACTTCCGCATATCGCTTCTTCCGCGGCAGGCCGGCCTGCCGGACCGGCTGGCGGAATATCTGCCCGACGCGGAGATCCACGTGATCCCGGACCGGAAGCGGAGCCTGTATTTCCCGCCGCGGCGCGAGACCGTGAGCAGGCGCCGGATCGGCATGGACGTTGCCGTTACACTGGCGATGCTGGCAGCCGCGACGCTCCTGGGGATGGTCCTGTTCGGCTCGAAGCTGTCCAACTCGAGCATCATGATGGTGTATCTGCTCGGGGTCCTCCTCGTGGCGGTCATCACCTCGCACCGGGCGTACAGCATGGCCGCCTCCGTGGCCTCGCTGTTCCTGTTCAATTTCTTTTTCGTCCAGCCACGGTATTCCCTGGCCGCTTACGAGCCGGGCTATCCCGTCAGCTTCCTTGTGATGTTCCTGACGGCGGTGATCGCCGGCAGGCTGGCGAGCCGCCTGAAGCAGACGGCGCACCAGGCCGCGCAGACGTCTTTCCGGACGCGGATCATCTCCGATACGGACCAGCTCCTGGCCAAGGCCGGCAGCCGGGAAGAGATCCTCCGGGTGTGCGCGGAGCAGAGCGCGAAGCTCCTGGGGCGCGGCGTTGTCCTTTACGAGGTGAACGGCGAGTCGGTGACCCTGCGCTGTGCCGTCCCGGAAAACGAGACGGCGTCCCCGGACGGGAAGGAGCTCCTGACAGATACGCTCCAGCACGGGAAGGCAGAGAACGGATGCTGGCCGGTCCACGTCCGGGAAAAGCTGTACGCCGTATTGCAGGTCCCGGGGCAGGACCCGCCGCCGGACCTCCCGGCGCAGAACACGCTGGTCTCCGTGCTGGGGGAATGCGCGCTCGCCCTGGAGAACGAGAAGAACGCCCGGGAAAAGGAAGCCGCGGCGGTCCTGGCCGAAAACGAACGCCTGCGGGCGAACCTGCTGCGCAGCATCTCCCACGACCTCAGGACGCCACTCATGTCCATCGCCGGAAACGCCGGCGCGCTGCTCTCCAACGAGAAACGGTACTCGGAAGAGACCCGTCACCGGCTCTATCAGGACATCTACGACGACTCCCTCTGGTTGACGGACCTGGTGGAGAATCTTCTGGCGAGCACGCGCCTGGAAGGGGATACGGCCGATCTTCGGCTGTCCGGAGAACTGATGGAGGATCTTTTCGCGGAAGCGGTCGCCCACGTCCATCCGGACAGCGGGCACAGGGTGGTCGTGGAGCCTCTGCCGGAGATGCTGATGGTCCGGGCGGATTCCCGGCTGATCGTGCAGGTGCTCGTCAACCTGATCGGGAACGCGCTGAAGTATACCCCGCCCGGTTCGACCGTCCGGCTTTCGGCAAAACGGACGGGCGACTTTGCAGCCGTCTCCGTGGCGGACGACGGCCCGGGCATCGCTCCGGAAGAGAAAGAGAAGGTCTTTGAGATGTTTTATGTGGGAGAGAACGCCGCGTCCGCCGGCCGGAAAAGCCTGGGGCTGGGACTGGCGCTGTGCAGGAGCATCGTGAACGCGCACGGCGGCCGGATCCGGGTGGAGGACAACGTTCCGCACGGCGCCGTCTTTTCCTTCACGATCCCGGCAGAGGAGGTATCGGAACATGGATAAATGGAAGATCCTGGTCGTGGAAGACGACGCTCCCGTCCGGCATCTGATCACCGTCTCCCTGCTGGCCGAGGACTACGCCGTGATCGCCGCCGAAACGGCGGCGGAGGCCGTACAGCTGGCGGCGACGCAGAACCCGGACGTGATCCTTCTGGATCTGGGGCTTCCGGACGCGGACGGCGTGGACGTGATCGGGAAAGTGCGGCTCTGGACGGAGACGCCGATCATCGTGATCAGCGCCCGCGACGAAGATACGGACAAGATCGAGGCGCTGGACGCCGGGGCGGACGATTACCTGACCAAGCCCTTTTCCGTGGCCGAGCTGCTGGCCCGGCTCCGTGCAACGCAGCGCCGCCTGGCGCACCTTGCCGCGGGGAACACAGAGGCGGTGTTCCGGAACGGCGATCTTATGATCGATTACGCGGCGGGATGCGCGTATCTAGCCGGCCAGCCCCTGAAGCTGACGCCCATCGAATACCGCCTGCTGTCCCTGCTGGCGCAGAACGTCGGGAAGGTCCTGACCCATAAATACATCACCCAGAAGATCTGGGGCGTGGGCTGGGAAAACAACATCGCGTCCCTGCGCGTGTTCATGGCGACTCTGCGGCGCAAACTCGTGACGGCGCCGGACCAGCCCGCGTACATCCAGACACACATCGGCGTCGGGTACAGGATGGTGAAGATCGACTGACGGGAGACCGGACGGAGAAAGGGGAGAAAACGATATGGATACGAAAAGGACGGTCCGTTCCGGATTCCTCCTGGCCTCCCTCGGCATGATCTACGGAGACATCGCGACTTCGCCTCTGTACGTGCTGAAATACATCGTCGCGGAGAGCGGCGGAGCGGGGGCGGTGAGCGAGGAACTGGTACTGGGTTCCCTCTCCCTGATCCTTTGGTCGCTTCTGCTGCTGGCGACGGCCAAGGGCGTGCTGCTCCTGCTCCGGGCGGACAACCGGGGCGAAGGGGGACATTTCGCGCTGTACGCGCTCGTGCGGGATCACGGGAAACGGCTGCTGCTCCCCGCGGCGCTGGGCGGCGCCGCGCTGCTGGCGGACTCGTTCCTGACGCCGGCCCTGACCCTGACCGCCGCGGCGGAGGGAAGCCGGTCGCTGTCCATCGGCGCTTTCACGGGCCTCGGCCCCCGGGGAGTTTTGTTCACGGTGCTCCTCCTTCTCACGGCCCTGTTCCTTCTTCAGGGGCTGGGCAGCCGCAGGACGGGGCATTTCCTCGGCCCGGTCATGCTGGCGTGGCTTCTGTTCATCGGCGTGGCCGGCGCGGTCCGCATCCCCGGCGCGGGCGCCGTCCTTCGCGCGTTTGATCCGGTCCTCGGCATCCGGTTCCTGTTCGGGGCGAAAAATCCCATGGGCTTTGCCGTGCTGGGGCTCGTGTTCCTGGCCGTTACGGGCACGGAGATCCTGTACGCCAACCTGGACTTCGGCGGGCGGAAGGCGATCACGCGGGCGTGGCCGTTCGTTCTGCTCTGCCTGATGCTGAGCTATCTCGGCCAGGGCGCGTGGCTGCTCCGGCAGCTGGGCGACCCGGCGGGGATCGCGGGCGCGGCGGCGGACCCATTCTTCGGGATGCTGCCTCCCGGGGTCCGGCTCCCGGCCGTCCTTCTTGCCCTGGCGGCAGCGTGGGGCGCCTGCCAGACCGTGGTGAACGGCTCCTTCACGCTGGTCTCGGAGGCGATCCGGCTGGATCTGCTTCCGCCGCTGAAGATCCGCTATCCGTCGGTCTCCATCCGGCAGGAGTACATCCCCGCCGTCAATTTCCTGATGTGGCTGTTCAGCTGCGGCGCGGTCATCCTGTTCAAAAGCGGGCAGCGCATGGCGTCCGTCTACGGGCTGACGATCGCGATCTCCATGCTGACGACCAGCGTGATGCTGTTCGTATATGCACGCACGCGCGGCCACGGTTTCCGGCCGGTCCGCGCGCTGATCGTGCTGTTCGGCGTCATGGAGGCGTTTTTCCTCGTTGCGAGCCTGGAGAAGCTGCTGAGCGGCGGCGTGGCAACGCTCCTGGTGACGCTGCTCATGCTGGCGGCGATGCTGTCCTGGAACATGGGACATGAGATCGAAAAGCGCTTCAGCTCCCGCGTGCCGATCCGGGACAGCCTTCCGCAGCTGATCCGGCTGCGCTCCGACGGGCATTTTGCAAAGTATGCGGATAATCTGGTGTACGTCGACAGCGGGGAAGACGCGGAAACCGCGGACCTCGCCATCCTGTACTCCATCCTGGACCGGGGACCGAAACGGGCGCAGGCATACTGGTTCGTTTCCGTGAACACGGTCAGCGAACCGTATCTGCAGGAATACCGGGCGGAGACGTTCGGAACAGACTGTGTTTTCCGCTTGCAGCTGGATCTGGGATACAAGTGCAGCCGACCCCTGACCCGGTATCTGAAAGAGGTGTTCCTGGATATGGAGCGCCGCGGCCTCGTGCCGATCGGCAGGAAAGACTATTGCCTCAGCGAGGAATCCACGCTCGGCACGTTCCGCTACTGCATCCTCCGGAAATGCGTGTCCGGAGCCGAAGAGTTCACCACGGCGGAGCGGCTGGCGATGCGCGTACGGGATCTTCTGCAAAGGCTGGCGGGCCTGCCCGAGGAGTGGTATTCGGAGAGAGACACCGAGGTGGAGATTGAACGGATCCCCCTGTCTCTGACGGAGGAAGCGCCCGGGATCCGGCTGCGGCGGCTGTTCGCGGACCCGGACACGCCGGTTTTTCCGGAAGATGAAGACTGAGCGTCCGTATTTTCGAAAGGTGGGTATTTTGTGAAAGACAGGCTGTTGGCGTTCTTTCTCGGGCGGCGTCTGGAGGACACCGAACTGAGTGAGGAGAAATTCAACGTCCTCTGGGGCATCCCGATTTTCGCCAGCGACGCGATCTCTTCCGTCAGCTACGCCGGGGAGGAGATCCTGCTGGTGCTGGTGCCGGTGCTTGCCATGGCGGCCTTCCGCGTGTTCCTGCCGATCGTCGCGGCGATCATCTGCCTGCTGGGCATCCTTGTGTTCTGCTACCGGCAGACCATCGAGGCCTATCCCGAGGGCGGCGGCGCGTACATCGTGGCCTCGGACAACCTGGGGGAGAAGATCGGCCTGATCGCGGGCGGGTCGCTGATCATGGACTATATCCTGACCGTGGCCGTCAGCTCCTGCGCGGGCGCCGCGGCCATCACGTCCGCGTTCCCGTCCATGCTCCCGTACAAGTCGCTGCTCGCTTTTGCGATCATCTGCCTGCTTACCTGGGGCAACCTGCGCGGGATCCGCGAATCCTCCGTGATGTTCGGCATACCGACGTACCTGTTCATCCTTACGATGTTCAGCCTGCTCGCGACCGGGCTCATCAAATACAGCCTCGGCCTTGTTACGCCCGCTGAGCAGGCGGTCGTGGCCGCCAACTCGACCGAGGTCATGGCCGAAGCGTCGGTGGTCCTCATCCTCAAGGCCTTCGCTTCCGGGTGCACGGCGCTGACGGGCGTGGAAGCGGTGTCCAACGGCGTGCCCAACTTCAAGGCGCCCGCGCCGCAGCACGCGAAGAAGGTGCTGCTCGCCATGGCGGGCTTCGTATGCATCATTTTCTTCGGAGTCAGCCTTCTGATCTCGCTGTACAAGATCCTGCCCACCGAGGACGCCACCACGGTCAGCCTGCTGGCCGCCGCCGTGTTCGGCAAAGGGAGCGCCATGTTCTATGTGGTGCAGGTGATGACGGTGGTCATCCTCTCCCTCGCGGCGAACACCGCCTTCGCGGACCTGCCGCTGCTGATGAGCCTCATCGCCGGCCACGGTTACCTGCCCAAACAGCTCGTGAACCGCGGCTCGCGCCTGAATTTCTCCAACGGTATCCTGTTCCTGTTCGCCATGGCTTCCATCCTTGTGTTCGTTTTCCGCGGTAGCCAGCACCTGCTGCTTCCCCTGTATGCCAGCGGCGTGTTCATCTCCTTCTTCCTGAACCAGTTCGGAATGTTCACCCACTGGCGCAAGCGGAAGGGGCCGCACTGGAAGCTCAAAGCGACGATCAACGGCTTCGGCAGCGTTCTGACCGGCACCGTTCTGATCATCATCGTGGTCATGAAATTCATGCGCGGCGCATGGGTCGCCCTGCTGCTGATCATCTCCTTCATCCTGATCATGCTCCGGATCAAGAAACACTATGAAAAGGTCAGCGGTGACCTGACCCTTTCCTCCGAGGAAAAGGCGCTCGCGGAGATCAATCGGGAAAAGACGGCGCGGGTGATGATCCCCGTGCAGTCCGTGAACAAGTCCTTCATCAAAACGCTCAACTGTGCGCTGAGCTGCGGTTTCACGGCCATGGAGCTGTACAGCGTTTGCAGCACGGAGGAGCAGGCGCTGAGGATCAAAGAGCAGATCGAGGCACTGGAGATCGACTGTGAGTACCGCTACGACGTTACGACTCTGCGCAACACCACCGACGTGCTTCTTGCCCACGTTAAACAGGAGGCGGAGTCGCTGCAGAACGAACGCCTGATCGTGATGATGGGCGGCCTGGTGGTGACCTCTCCGTTCGCGAAGATCCTGCACAACAGCACCACGCACCGCCTGATGCGGAAAATGGAGACCTACCGCAACGTTTACGTGTTCTCCGTGCCGTACGTGATCGAGTGAACCTTCGGGCAAATAACAGCCGGCACGCTGCGTGCCGGCTGTTTTTCTTCGCCCGGACCGTTGACTTTTTGCCTGAAAATGATAAAAATGTACCAAAGGACATGGCTCGCAGTTGCGGCCGGAAAGATAGGACGAATAAGTATGGAAAACATCAATATCGCGGTGATCGCCCCGGTGGTATGGGCGGTGCTCGCGGTGATCGGGCGGTGGCTGCTGTTCCGGAAGGCCGGGAAGCCCGGCTGGCACAGCATCATCCCGTTCCTGAGTGATTTCCAGGAATTCGACATCTGCTGGAAGGGCGGGAAATTCCTGCTCGTCCTGCTGCTGACGGCTGCCGCCGGCTTCTGCACCTCGTTGGGGACGGAGAACACCTGGCCGATGGTCGTGGCAGGCGTGGCAGGGCTCTGGGTGCTGGTGATCCACTTGAGAGAAAGCCTGAAGCTGGCAAGATCTTTCGGCAAGGGCACCCTGGCCGGCATCCTCCTGTTCATCTTTGACAGGCTGGGCCGCGTCGTACTCGGCCTCAGCGGCGCGAAATACGTGGGCAAACGCGGCTGAAGGGGCGATGATCGGCGGGGCTTGATCCCGCACCGCGGCGATGGCAGGAACCCGGTATAAAACAGTATATCCTGCAAATGGATCAGGGAGGGAACGATATGAAAGTACTGCTGGTAAACGGCAGCCCGCACGAAAAGGGCTGCACCTACACCGCGCTCAGCGAGGCGGCGAAGGCCCTTCGCGAGGAAGGCGTGGATACCGACTTCTACTGGATCGGGAAAGACCCCATCGCCGGCTGCTCCGGCTGCCGCGCCTGCGGGAAGCTGGGGAAGTGCGTGGTCAACGACAAGGTGAACGAGTTCGTCGCCCTGGCGGCGGAGTACGATGGCTTCCTGTTCGGCTCGCCGGTGTACTTCTCCGGGATGAACGGCGCGATGATGAGTTTCATGGACCGGGTGTTCTATTCCGGCGCGCGCGGAGAGAACGACCCCTTCGCCTATAAGCCCGCGGCAGCCGTGGTGTCCGCCCGGCGGGCCGGCACTACCTCGGCGCTGGACCAGCTCAACAAGTATCTGCTGTACTCCAAAATGATCGTGCCCGGCTCCCGTTACTGGAACATGGTGCACGGGAATAAACCGGAGGAAGTGCTGCAGGACGAAGAGGGCCTGCAGATCATGCGCGTGCTCGGACGCAACATCGCCTGGCTGCTCAAGGTGAAGGCCGCCGGGGAAGCCGCCGGCGTGGCCTTCCCCAGAGAGGAAGAGAAGATCTTCACGAATTTCATCCGGTAAAAACGTAAAAACGCGGACCGGCGGCCATCTGGCTGCCGGTCCTTTTTGCTGTCGGCTCCTTTACGAAACCGGCCGGATGTTATATATTATAAAAGGCGTATTCCATGCGCCTTTATCCTGTGTTCAGGGGAGCCCGCTCCCATATCGGAGGTATAGGAATGAAAAGACGGATCCTTTCGATGCTTCTGGCCATCGTGATGATCTTTTCGCTGCTGCCGGCGTATGCGCTGGCGGCGGAGGAACCGGCGGAAGAGGCTCTTCCGGAGGAAGAGGCTGTCGAGATCCTTCCCGCGGAGGAAGAGCCGCAGTCCGCGGAGGAAGAGGCACTGCCTGAAGAGGAAGAAGTGCTTCCCACAGAAGAGGAAGCGCTTCCCGAAGAAGGAGCGCCCATTGAAGAGAAGCCGCTGCCTGCGGAAGAGGAGCCGCTGCCCGAAGAGGAAGAAGCGCCTCTCGAGGAGGAGCCGGTCGTTTTCCGTCCCGAGCCGGTCCTCTCCGGCCCTGTAGCGGGCGACGCCGACAACGACGGCCTGCTGACGGCCTACGCGCGGCAGCAGATCAACGAGCCGCTCGCCGGCTCTGTGTCCGCCGAGTATATCAAAAACGCCGGCAAGGATCTGAAGGGCGTGAGTTACAGCCTTTACACCGGGATGAAGGCTGCAGTCGAGGACATCGCCGCCGGCCGCCGGAGCAGCACGGAGTTTGTCTTCTCGCTGGAGGAACTGGACATCCATGACGCCTGCTGGACGGAGGCTGAGTTGGGCGAGCCGTTCTGGAACGGAGATGAATTCAACTCAGACGCCTACTGGGCGGCGCTGGATCTGCTCGGCTACGATCCCTACGCCGTCGTCAACGCCCTGCTCGCGGACTGCCCGTTCGAGCTCTACTGGTTCGACAAAACACAGGGCTACTCTTACGGGTTCCCGTACCTCACGTTCACCGAGAAAGACGGTGAAGAGGCGATGGAACTGTACGGCGGCTTTGATTTCTCTTTTTATGTGGCGGACGAGTACGCCCGGAGCTCGTTTGAGACAGATCCCGCCGCCGGCACGACCGTCACCACCGCCGTGGAGACGGCGGCGGCCATCGTGGCGGCGAACGCCGGCAAGGGGGACTATGACAAGCTTCTGGCGTACAAGAACAAGATCTGCGACCTTACCGATTACAACCATCCCGCGGCTCAGGACGCTTCCACACCCTACGGCAACCCCTGGCAGCTGATCTGGGTGTTCGACGGCGACCCGGCCACCAAGGTGGTCTGCGAGGGCTATTCGAAAGCCTTCCAGTACCTGTGTGATCTGAGCTCCTTTGAGCATGCCGTCACCGCCTTCAGCGTCACCGGCTACATGGCTGCCGGCGGCGGCGGAGGCGGGCACATGTGGAACGTCGTCACCATGGAGAACGGCAAAAACTACCTGGTGGACACGACGAACTGTGACGGCGGCAGCAGCGGCCATTCGAACAGCCTATTCCTGGTGGGATACAAGTCCGGCAGCGCCCGGAACGGATATACAGTCTCTTACTATTCGTATTATTACGATAACGAGATGTTCAGCCTCTTCGGGGAGAACGCCCTCACGCTCTCCTCCAAAAGCTATCTGAACGACGACCACACCATCGATACGGAGATGGATATGCGCATCGTGCTGGAGGCGGGCGGTACGTACAGGCTCACCGGCACGCTCACGCTCACCGGGGATCTGGAGATCCCGTCCGATGCGATGCTGATCCTCTGCGACCCCGAGACCGGTGAAGCCGGACATCTCATCATTCCGGACGGCGTCACCGTGAACGCCAGCGGCTATGTCGACGCTTCGGACGGCGGCACGATCACCGTGCAGGCCGGCGGACAGCTTCTCATCTACGATCAGCTGATGCTCACAAACGGCGGCAGGCTCGTGATCGAAAACGGCGGCGCCGTGCTGAACGAGGGCACCATCTTCTGCGATGCCGGCAGTTTGGCAGGGGAACTCGATCCCGACAGCAGCGGCCGCGTGATCTATATGGCGAACCTTCCTCTTGACGGAGATCAGGCGGCGCTTCAGGCGCTCTTTGACGAAGGGATCGACGTGGTGGCGGTGCAGGGCGACCTTGTGATCGGCTCGGACTTCACCCTGCGGGAGGGGCAGACCCTCGTGATCCTTCCGGGCGCTTCCGTCACCGTGGCGGAGGGCGCCGTGTTCACGAACCGGGGCGACGTCTCCGTGAACGGCGGCCTGCTGCTGATCCGCGGCGCCTTTGACAACGGCACGGAAGCCGGCAGCGTGGGTGTGTATGAGGGTGGTCGGCTCGTTGCGACCGGGAGCTATACCGGCGACGAGGTGATCCTTTACAGCGGCACGGTAAAAGGCGCGCCGTACGACGACCGCAGCGGCGGACAGGGGCCCGCGATCGAGGGCTTCACCTGGGACCTCGCGGAAAACGGCACCGCCGTCATCACGGGATACGCGGGCGCGCTGCCCGCGGAACTTGAGATCCCCGGAGCGATCGACGGGATCCGGGTCACCGCGATCGGCGAGGAAGCGTTCCCGGGCAGCACCGGCCTTGTCAGCGTGACGATCCCGGAGAGCGTGACCTCTATCGGCAAATGGGCCTTCTCGAACTGCACCGCGCTCAAGACCGTATACTACGGCGGGACGAGGGTGCAGTGGAAGCTTGTAGAGATCGAGGAAGAGGGGAACGCGCCGCTGCTCGCTGCCGAGCTCCGCTGCGCTGCCATCGACGTGGGAGAGTGCGGCGCGGACGGGTACGACCTGCGCTGGAAACTCACCGAAGACGGCGTGCTCACCATTTCCGGTACGGGCGCCATGGCGGACTACATGTGCAACGAGACCCCGTGGGACCAATACTGGGAGAGCATCACGTCCATCGTGATCGGGCCCGGTGTGACGAGCATCGGCAGCGCCGCGTTTTTTGAACTTGAACTCGTTGAGAACGTCTCTATCCCGGAGGGCGTGACGAGCATCGGCAGCGACGCGTTCGCAGGCTGTGACGTCCTGACGGGCGTGACCATCCCGGCGGGCGTGACGGCTATCGGCGACCGCGCATTCGAGTATTGTCAGCTGCTGGCGGGCATATCGCTCCCGGAAAGCGTGACGGCCATCGGCGAACGCACGTTCGGGTACTGCCGTTCCCTGACGGAGATCGCGATCCCCGAGGGCGTTGTCAGCATCGGGGAGAGGGCGTTCGAGGAATGCTCCGCCCTGACGCAGGTCGTCCTCCCGAAGAGCCTGGAGAGCCTGGGCGAGATGGCGTTTAACCTCACCGGATTGAAGGAGATCGTTTTCAAGGGCTCTGCGCCTTCCTTTGGAAACGACATGTTCCTGAACGTTACCGCCACGGCGTATTACCCGGCGGGCGATCCGACGTGGACAGGGTCCGTGTGCCTGGACTACGGCGGAACGATCACCTGGGTCTGCCTCAACAGCGGGGCGGTCACGGGCGGCGTGACGCTGGATCAGGACTATGTGGCGGTCGCGAGCGGCGCCGCGGATCCGGTGCGGCTGTACCCGACGGTGACGCCGGAGAGCTGGCAGGGCCTGCTGGAGGTACGCGCCGTGGATGAGAACGGCGCGGTGAGCGAACTGATCAGCGTGGCGCCCGGGACGGATACGGACGGACGGCTGTATATCGACGTGGCCGCCGTTTCCCCGGACAGCGAGGGCACCGCATACGCGGTGGCCGGCATACAGGTGGGCGACCGGTTCATCTCGGCGCGCTGCCGCGTGGACGTGGTAAAAGGCGCCGCGGAGGAGCACCCCATCGCCTCCGACGTAGCGGCCGAAGCCAACGGCGTGCGGCTGAACACGGCCAAGGCCACCGTCAATCTGTACGCAACGGACTATGCGATCGTGAAGATCACTCCCGTGCTGACGCAGAACGAGGTCACGGCCGACTGCTTCAAGCCCACGGACGAGATCGTGGTTCCCGGTGAAGAGGAAGACAGCGGCGCCGCCGTGACGGCCGCCGCGTTCGCGGACGAGGAGACGGCAAAGCGCTTTACGCTCCGGGTGGCGGACGACCGCACGCTGGAGATCGTACCGGTGGAAAAGGCGCTCCGCAGTGCGGAGACGAAGGAACTGAGCGTGGCCAAAAGCTATACCTCCGCCATCACGGTGACGATAGACGGGCAGGATTTTACTACGCCGACCAAGCTGAAGATCACGGTGAAGAGGAACCTGCCCGGCCTGAAAGCCAAGGCCGTGACGCTGAACAGCTATGAGACCGGCGCGGACGCGCAGCAGATCATGATCACCGGAGCCGCAGTGGCGGCGGGGAACATCGTGCCCGATCCGGCAAAGCCCATGCCCGAATGGCTGAGCTTCGACGAGGCCACCGGCACGCTGACCTACACCGGCGCGGCGGGCGCCACCTGCAAGAAGACCAGCCTGTACCTGAAGGTGCAGCCGGAGGGCTATGCCGTGAAGCGCAGCGTGACCGTTTCGGTGAGCGCGAAGAGCACGGCGCCTTCGATCGCGTTCAAGGCGAAGACGCTTACGCTGAAGCCGGGCACGAACGACGCGGCAGCGACCACATTCGCCGTCAAACCGGCCCTGTACGCCGGCGCGCCGGTGATGCTCAGCCGCATCGTGGAAAACGGCGTGGCATATGAGAACGGCACGGTGCTGAATGTTGCGGTCGGCAGCGGCACGATCACCGTGTCCGCCCCGGCGACGGACGGGAAAGCCCATACGTACAAGGTATACCTGAGCGTACAGGGAAAAGAATCCGCCCTTACGGTGAAAACGCTGGCGGACAGCAAAAAGGCCGCGCTGAAGCTCACCGTGAAGGGCGCCGTGGATCTGGCTGTGGAGCAAAGCCCGGCGACGATCACGGCAAAACTGACGAACGTGCATACCGAACAGGCAGACTACAGCGTAACGAAGATCGTGAAGAAGGGCGACCTGACGAATACCGACGTGAAGAGCTCCTTCGGCGTCGGCGTGAAGGCGAACGTGCTCACGGTCACGGCAAACGGCGTTTCCGAGACCGGGACGTATATCGCCACGGTGGAGGCCGACTGCGGCGGCGGCGTGAAGGCGGAGAAGACCGCAAGCTTCACGGTGAAGAGGTCCGAGAACGCGCCGGCGGTCAGCGTGAAGCTGAAAGCCGCGGGGAGTATCGACGTGCTGCGGCCCGGCGGCATCGTGACCGGGAACGTGGTCCGGATCACGCCGACGATCGGCAACAACTATACATACACACTGGACGCGGCGGATATCAGGATCACAAGGACCTACAACGGCGCCGCGAAGCAGAAGGTCAGCGAAGACGCAACGGACCTGTTCACCGTGATCGTGCAGGACGGGAAGTACGTGATCGCCGCAAAGAGCGGCGTGAGCCACGCGGACAAGTTCACCGCGGCGGCCACGATCGACGGGGTGACCTCCGCCGGGGTGGCGCTGAAAGTGGTGCAGGGCAAATTCAAGATCACCCAGAGCGTTAAAGCCGTAACGCTGCTGCGCACCGACCGCTACAGCCGCGGCGTGGTGACGCTGAAGCTGACGGATCCGGCGCTGAAGGGCATAAAAGACGTGAAGCTGTTGAGCCCGAAGGACAAGAACGGGCGCGAGTACTTTGCGCTGCTGGACCTGGGCGGCGGCGAGTATGCCATCCGGTACAACGAGAGCCTGCTGCCGGCGAATATCAAATCTCTGAAAGCGCAGACGGTGAAGCTGCAGGTGTTCCTGGAAGGGAACGAGACAGCGAAGGCAAACGGGACGCTCTCCGTAAAAGTAAACTTTTCCTGAGAGTTTCCGGCACTTATAAGGAGCGCGGCCCGGGAGAGGTCCCGGGCCGCGTGCTTGTCCTGAACGGTTTCGGGAAGAGATCACACACCTTGACATGCCGGCGCGCGGGCGGCATAATGCGGGGGAAACAGGCAGGAGGAAAAGGAAATGAGGCTGTTTATCGCGGTGCCGCTCGCAGGGGCGGCGAGAGAGCTGGCGCTGGGCGCGCAGAGCGCGTACCGGCGGCGGAACGTACGGGGGAACTATACCTCGCCGGAGAACCTGCACATCACGCTGGCGTTCATTGGCGAGTTCGGCGACCCGGACCGGGTGCTCGAAGCGCTGGAGGCGGTCTCCTTTGCCCCGTTCACGCTCACGATGGACCGGCTCGGCAGTTTTGAGAGCCTGCTCTGGGCGGGCTTCGCGGACAGCCCGGCGCTGGAGGAGCTGGCCCGGAAGGTCCGCCGCGCGCTCGCGGAGGCGGACGTCCCCTTTGACCGGAAGCGCTTCCGCGCCCACGTGACGCTGCTGCGGAAACCGGAGTTCCCGGCCGGGAAACCCGTGTCTGTGGATATGGGCTCGGCCGAAATGGCGGTGGACCGCTTCTGCCTGATGCTCTCTACCCGCGGCCGCAGCGGCATGATCTACACCGAGCTCGGCGCCGTGCCGGCGCAGACGGAGAGGTGAGAGCACCATGAGCGCTTCACTTCGCGGCTTCCTCCGGCGCGAGCCGGTTCTGGTCATCGCGGCCGCGGCGGCTCTCTTGAGCTGCCTGCTCGTGCCGCCGGACCGGGGATATGCCGCCTATTTCGACCTGCGCACGCTGGCGCTGCTCTACTGCCTGATGACGGTGGTGGCCGGGCTGCGCACGGCGGGGCTGTTCCCCCGGCTGGCGCACGACCTCTGCGGTAAGCTCGCGGACGTGCGCGCACTCGGGCTGCTGCTGACGCTGCTGTGCTTTTTCAGCGCGATGCTCGTGACGAACGACGTGGCGCTGCTCACTTTTGTGCCGCTCTCCGCGGCGATGCTCACCTCCGAAGCGCACGGGCGGGACCTGATCCGCATCGTGACGCTGCAGACCGTGGCGGCCAATCTGGGCAGCATGCTCACGCCGATCGGGAACCCGCAGAACCTGTACCTGTATTCCTTCTTCGACCTGGGCATGGGCGACTTCGCGCGGATCGTGTTCCCGCTCTGGCTGCTGTCGCTCGTCCTGGCGTGCGCGCTCTGCCTGCGCGTATCCCGCAGCCGGCTCACGCCGGAGCTCGGCGAGGCGCCGAGGATCGACGCCCGCCGCGCGGCGCTGTACCTGGGCCTGTTCGCCCTGTGCCTGCTTACGGTGTTCCGCGTGCTGCCCTGGCCGGCGCTGCTGGCAGCCGTGATAGCCATACTGCTTGTTTTGGACCGGAAGACGCTGCTGCAGGCGGACTTCTGCCTGCTTTTGACCTTTATGGCCTTCTTCGTGTTCTCTGGGAACCTTGCGCGTGTGGACGCGGTGGACCGGCTGCTGCGGCGGCTGCTGGAGGGGCGCGTGTATCTGATCTCGCTGCTCACGAGCCAGGTGATCAGCAACGTCCCGGCGGCGCTGCTTCTCTCGGGCTTTACGGACAACGTCCGCGAGCTCCTGCGGGGCGTGAACGTCGGGGGGCTGGGCACGCCGATCGCGAGCCTCGCGAGCCTCATCTCGCTGAAGCTCTATTCGCACTCCGACCACGCCCATACCGGCCGCTTCCTTCTGGAGTTCACGGCGGTGAACGCCGTCCTGCTCGTGCTGCTGTCCGCGGCGGCGCTGCTCGTGTAAAAAACGCCGCGGAGGCTTTACCCGCGGCATATCATATGCTATCATGTTAAAGTAATATGAACACAGGAGGGATCCGCCATGCTCATCGACCTGAACATTCCCGAAGTACCGGAAGCCCATTTCTGGGACGGGGAAGGCACCGTGTATCTTCGCCGCTATGTGGACGAGGCCGGCAACAAGATCATGTACGTCCGCGTCCCCGCGGGGAGCTCCATCGGCGAGCACACCCACACCAGCAACATGGAGATCTGCTACATCCTCTCCGGCTCCGCCCACGTCCGCTACGACGGCGAGGTGCTGCCGCTGACCCCCGGGACCGTGCATTACTGCCCCAAGGGCCACCGCCACACCGTGTACAACGACAGCACGGAAGACATGGTGATGTACTGCGTGGTCGCAGCCCAGCCATAAAAAAGTCAAAGCAGACCCACGTCGTCGCCGCAAGCTGCGTATTGTTCGTTCTGACCGCAAGCGGCAGAACTCATTCACTCCGCTGCGGCGCCTCTCCCAAGGCATCTTCCGATGCCTTGGGTCCCCTGAAAAACGGGCTTTGAGAGGGTAACGGCGCTGTATCCTGAAGACCGCACCTGTATTATAAAAAGCGGCTGCCTCAAGAGGCAGCCGCTTTTTATTTCACTACTACGTTCGCTTCGCCGAGGAGTTCGTTGAGCTCTTCGACCAGCGCGGGATGGATGAGGCAGGGGGCGGAGAGCTTTCGTTTCGTGTCTTCGAAATACAGGATCATCCGGTCCTGCCCGGGGAACATGGTGCGCAGCAGCTGCACACGGCGGAACATCGGGTCGCTCTCGCTCTTCAGGCGGACGTACAGCGTGGCGGGGCCGGCGGCAGGGGCCGCGGGCTTTTTCTCTTCCGGCGGCGCCGCGGAGGCGCCGGGCACCGAGAAGTCCGCGAGCGGGCGGAAGGAATCGGCCATCAGCTGCGGGTCCTTCTCATCGCGCAGGGAGATGCGGCCGCGCACCAGCAGCAGCTCGCCTTCCCGGATGTGCTCCCCGCCGTTGTCCAGCGCGCGCTGGAAGGCGAGGATCTCCATGGAGCCGGTGTCGTCCTCGAGCGTGACGTAGCACATGAGCGAGTTGTTCTTCGTGGCGCGCGTGCGCGAGGCGGTCACAACGCCTGCGAGCGCGATCTCCTGCCCGTCGCGGAAGAGAGATGGCGCTTCCTCCTCCAGATCCTTGAGCACGGCGCCGATCTTTACCGCGCCGCTGACGCGTACGGCGTCGCGGTAGTCGTCCATCGGGTGCCCGGAGAGATACAGGCCGGTGGTCTCGCGCTCCATGGCCACCAGCTCGCGCCGCGTGAATTCCGGCACGTCCGGCAGCGGCGCCTCGCGCGAGACGGAGTCGTCCCCCATGCCGAAGAGGTCCATCTGGCCGGAAATGTTTTTGCGGCTCTCGGTGGACACCCCGTCGATCACGCTGTCGAGCGCGAAGAGGAGCGCCTTCCGGCGGGCGCCCAGGGAGTCGAAGGCGCCGGCGCGGATCAGCGATTCCACAGCCCGGCGGTTCAGGTCCCGGCGGACCATACGGCGGCAGAAATCCTGCAGCGACACGAACGGGCCGTTCTCCGCCCGCTCGGCGCTGAGCTCGCGGATGAAGCCCCGGCCGATGCCCTTGATGGCCACCAGGCCGAAGCGGATATCGTCCCCGGCCACGGTGAAGTCCGCCTCGGAGGCGTTCACGTCCGGCGGCAGGAGCCGGATGCCCATGGCGCGGCATTCGGCGATGTACTCGGCCACCTTGGCGGTGTTGTCCAGCACCGAGGTGAGGAGCGCCGCCATGTACTGCCGCGGCCAGCGGCATTTCATGTACGCAGTGCGGTAGGTGACGAAGGCATAGCTCACCGCGTGCGCCTTGTTGAAGGCGTAGTTGGCAAAGTCCACGATCTCGTCGTAGATGCTGCCCGCGACGTCCGCGGGGATCCCCCTGGCCGCGCAGCCGGGGATGCCGCGCGCGGGATCGCCCTGAATGAAGGCAACGCGCTCGGCGTCGATCACCGCGTGCTTCTTCTTGCTCATCGCGCGGCGGATCACGTCCGCCTGCCCGAGCGAGTAGCCCGCCAGCTCGCGGAAGACCTGCTGCACCTGCTCCTGATACACCATGCAGCCGTAAGTCACGCGCAGGATGGGCTCCAGCAGCGGGTGCTTGTAACGGATGCGTTCGGGATGGCGGCTGCCCTCCAGAAAGCGGGGGATGCTGTCCATCGGTCCGGGCCGGTAGAGCGCGATGATGGCGGTGATGTCTTCCAGAGAGCGGGGGCGCAGCTGCACGCACACCGAGGTGATACCGGCCGACTCGAGTTGGAACACGCCCGAGGTCTTCCCGGCGGAGAGCATTTCGAATACGGCGGGATCGTCCATCGGGATGGTCTCCACGGAGAATCCCGGCTGTTCCCGGCGCACGAGCTCCGCGGCGTCCTCGAGCACCGTCAGGTTCCGGAGCCCCAGGAAGTCCATTTTCAGCAGGCCGAGCTCCTCCAGCGTGGTCATGGGGTACTGCGTGACCACGTTGTCGTCGTTCTTGGCCAGAGGAACGTACTCATGCACCGGCCGCTGCGTGATGACCACGCCGGCGGCGTGCGTGGAGGCGTGGCGCGGCATGCCCTCGAGCGCGCGGGCGGTGTCGATCAGCGTGCGGACCTTTTCATCGCCCTCGTACATCTCCTTGAGCGGCTTTGAAAGGGTCAGGGCCTCGTTGAGCGTCATGTTCAGCGCCATCGGAACAGCCTTGGCCACGGCGTCCGCGTCTGCGTAGCTCACGTTCAGCGCGCGGCCGACGTCCCGCACGGCCATGCGCGCGGCCATAGTGCCGAAGGTGACGATCTGCGCCACGTGGTCGGAACCGTATTTTCGGTTTACATAATCTATGACCTCGCCCCGGCGGCGGACGCAGAAGTCCATGTCGATATCCGGCATGGTAACGCGCGCGGGGTTCAGGAAGCGTTCGAAGAACAGGGAGTAGCGGATCGGGTCCACGTCGGTGATGCCGAGCGTGTACGACACCATGCTCCCGGCGGCGCTGCCGCGCCCCGGGCCTACGGGGATGCCGTGGCTTTTGGCGAAGCGGACGAAATCCCACACGATCAGGAAATAATCCACAAAACCCATGCTGTGGATCATTTCCAGCTCGTAGAGCAGCTGCTTTTCCATCTCGGGCGTGCCGGCCCCGTAGCGCTTCGTATAGCCCTCCCGGCACAGGCGGGTCAGGTAATCGAAGCTGTCCGTCTCGCCCTCGGGCAGGCGGAACTCGGGCAGGTGATAATGGCCGAAGGTGAAATCGTAGCGGCAGCGGTCGGCGATGAGGCAGGTGTTGTCCGCGGCCTCGGGAAGGTCGGGGAAGAGGGAGCGCATCTCCTCTTCGCTCTTGAGATAGAACTCCTGCGTCTCAAAACGCATGCGGTCCGGGTCGTCCACCGTTTTGCCCGTCTGGATGCACATGAGCACGTCCTGGTCGCGGGCGTTCTCCCGGAGGACGTAATGCGCGTCGTTGGTGAGCGCGAGGGGGATGCCCGTCTCGCGGGACAGGCGCCTGAGCCCGAGCGCCACGCGCTGCTCCTCGGCGATGCCGTGGTCCTGGATCTCCAGGAAAAAGTCTTCGCCGAACCACTCGCGCAGCTGCAGCGCCCGCGCCTTCGCGGCCTCGTAGTCGCCCTCGGCGAGGCGCCGGGGGATATCCCCCGCGAGGCAGCCGGAAAGGCAGACCAGGCCCTCGCAGTGCCCGTGCAGGAGCTCCCAGTCGATGCGCGGCCGGACGTAGAAACCTTCGGTGAAGCCGCAGGACACGAGATAGCACAGGTTCCGGTAGCCGGTCTCGTTTTTGCACAGCAGGATCAGGTGCGTATAGTCCCCGTCCGGGCCGCGGGTCTTGTCCATGCGGCTCCGGGGCGCCACGTACACCTCGCAGCCGATGATCGGCCGGACGCCCTCCGCCTGGCAGGCGCGGTAAAACGCCACCGCGCCGTACATGACGCCGTGGTCGGTGACGGCCAGCGCCTCCTGCCCCAGCTCCCGGGCCCTCTTCGCGAGATCCCGGATGCGGCAGGCGCCGTCCAGCAGAGAGTATTCGGTATGTACATGGAGATGGACGAAAGACATATCGGACTCCGTTTTTCCGGCGGTTCAGCCGTCGCTGAACGCCAGCAGTTTTTTCATACGGTGGCTCATACAGCTCTTGGATACCGGGGGATCGGCCAGCCGGGCGAGGTCCGCCAGGCTGGAATCCGGATTGGCGATGCGGAGCATGGCGGTCTCCTGCAGAACGTCGGGCAGGGAGGTGATGCCGTAGAGACGGTCCAGTTCGCGGATGGCGTCGAGCTGCTCCTGCGCGGCGGCGACGATCTTGTCGGCGTTGGCGCTGTCGCAGTTGACCCGGCGGTTGACGGCGTTGCGCATGTCCTTCTGTACCTTGGCCTGCATCACGGACATGGACGCCAGCGGCGCGCCGATCGCGGTGAGGAAATCCTCCATCACTTCCGACTGTTTGAAATACAGCAGGCTCCCGCCGGAGCGCGAGGCCTCGCCGGCGCTGAAGCCCAGCTCCATCAGAAGCGCGCGCGCCTCCCGGGCTACGCCGGCGTGGCTCGTCTGCATCTCCAGATGGTAGCGCTTTTCGGGATCGGTGACGCTGCCGCCCGCCAGGAAGGCGCCGCGGAAAAAGCTCCGGCGGCAGCAGTCGGATTCGAGCTCGGCGAAGTTGATATGGCGGCTCACGGTCCCCTCCGCGCCGAAGACGGACATCACGGCTTCGATCTTGCGCGGGTCGGTGATGAGGAAGGTGCGCTTGCCGGCCGCGCCCTCCGGGGGAGCCTGGTCGAAGTCCAGCGAGAAGGCCGCGCGGAAGAGCTTCGGAAGGCGCTGGGCGAAGGGATCGCCGGCCGTGACGACCCGGATCTCCCTTCCGTCGAAGGTATGGCAGAACAGCAGTACGCCGTAGGCCTCCGCCCGCGCGCAGCAGGGGCGGGAGAGCGGGACGCGGCAGAGCTCCTGTTTGGTGTCAGAGGAGAAAGACATGGCGGTCCGTCCTCCCGGCTCAGCCGTTGTCGCCCGAGCGGTGGAGATCCCGGCAGATCAGGCGGGCGTTCTGCCCCTTCTCGAGCAGGCGGTCGGTGAGGAGCCGCGCCATCGCGACGCTCCGGTGGCAGCCGCCGGTACAGCCCACGGCAATGGTGAGCGAGGACTTCCCCTCCCGCCGGAACAGCGGGATCTGAAACAGGAGCAGGTCGGTGAGCTTCCCGGCGTATTCCCGGGCGTTCTCGTCCTGCGTGACGAAGTCGAACACCGCCTGGTCCAGGCCGCTGAGCTCGCGCAGCTCCTGCACGTAGAACGGGTTGGGGAGGAAGCGGACGTCGAACACCAGGTCGGCGTCCATCGGGATGCCGTATTTGTATCCGAAGGCGACCACGTTCACGGGCAGCCCCGTCCCCGTGCCGTCCTTGCCGGAGAAGAGCCGGAGGATCTCGCGGTGGAGCTGCGTGAGGCTGGTGCTGCCGGTGTTGATGATATAGTCCGCGCGGTCGCGGACGGGGCGCATCTGCTCCTCCTCCGCCTGTACGGCCTCCTGCAGGGTGAGCCCGCGCGCCTGGAGGGGATGCGGCCGGCGCGTTTCCTGATACCGGCGCACGATGACCGGCAGCGGCGCTTCGATGAACAGGATCCGGAACGTGCAGTCCAGCCGGCGGAGCGGCTCGAGCGCCTGGACGATCTGGTCCGAGGTCTCCACGGAGCGCATGTCCGTCACCAGGGCGACCTTTTCGAAACGCCCCTGCGCGGCGATGCAGAACTCCGCGAACGGCAGCAGCAGGGCCAGGGGCATGTTGTCCACGCAGTAATAGTTCAGGTCCTCCAGAAAGTTGGCGGCCTGCGTTTTGCCGCCGCCGGAGAGCCCGGTGACGATCAGAAATTCCATGCCTGCTCCTTTCCGCCGTTCCGGAGGATCCGGACCTCCGGCTCCAGTTCGATCCCGGAGAGCGCGAATACGCGCTCCCGCACCAGATCCATCAGCCGCAGGACGTCGTCGAAGGTGGCGCCGCCGCGGTTTACGATGAAGCCGGCGTGCTTTTCACTCACCTGCGCCCCGCCTACGGCCGTGCCCTTGAGCCCCGCCTGGTCGATGAGCGCGGCGGCGTAGCCCTGCGCGGGGCGGCGGAAGGTGCTCCCGGCGGAGGGCATGTCCAGCGGCTGGCTCGCCCGGCGGCGCTCCATGAGCTCGTTCATGCGGGCGCGGATCGCGTCCGGCTCGCCCTCGGCGAGAACGAGCTCCGCCTCCAGCAGCACGCAGCCGGTGTCCGACCAGGGGCTGCGCCGGTAGGAGAAGGCGATGTCTTCGGCCCTCTGCAGGCGGCAGTCCTCGTCCAGATACGTCACGGCGGCGGCCACGTCCTTGATCTCGCCGCCGTACGCCCCGGCGTTCATATACACGGCGCCGCCCAGAGTCCCGGGGATGCCGTGCGCGAATTCCAGACCTGTCAGTCCCTCCGCCGCGGCGGCCGTGGCCAGCCGCGCGAGGGTGATGCCGGGCCCGGCGGTGAGCCGGAGACCGCTGCGGCGGACGCCGGCGAAGCGGTCGGAAAACTTGATCACCACGCGCCGCAGCGGCTCGTCCGTCACCAGAAGGTTGGTGCCGTTGCCCATCAGCACGGGACGTTCGCCCGCCTCATGCAGAAGCCGGGCGGCGTACTCCGCCTCCTCCGCCGAGGAGGGGAGGAGCATCGCATCGCAGGGGCCGCCGATCCGGAACGAACAGTGGCGGCTCATGGGCTCGTCGTGCAGCACGGGCAAAGAGGGGAAACGCGCGGAGACGTCCCTCAGATACAGCGCAAGTTCGGTGCTGTTCATCCCTCGTCCACCAGCTGATCGTGGCGGTCCACCAGCGCCTGCGCGGCGTTGTAGCCCATCTTCCGCGCGCGGTTGTTCATGGCCGCCAGCTCCAGGATGGCGCTCAGGTTCCGGCCCGGGCGGACGGGGACCACGAAGTACGGCACGGAGACGCCGAGGATCTCGGTGTACTCGGTCTCGTTGCCGAGGCGGTCGTAGAACTTGGAATCGTCCCAGGGTTCGAAGTGGACCACCAGATCGATGATCTGCTCCTGCTTTACCGCCCCGACGCCGAACATGTGCCGGGCGTCGATCAGGCCGATGCCGCGGATCTCCATGAAATAGCGGATCAGGTCCGGCGCGGTGCCCACGAGGGTGCCATAGCTGGTGCAGGTGATCTCCACCGCGTCGTCCGCCACCAGACGATGGCCGCGGCTGAGCAGCGACATGGCGTTCTCGCTTTTGCCTACGCCGCTGTCGCCGGTGATGAGCACGCCCTCGCCGTGGATCTCCATGAGCACGCCGTGCAGCGTGGTGCGCGGGGCGAGCTCGCGGTTCAGGCCGATGATGAGCCGGGCCATGAAGTCACTGGTGGATTCCTTCGTGGTGAGGAGGCTCACCTGGAAGCGTTTCGCGGCGGAGAGCATCTCCGGCGGGATCTCCAGCCCGTGGGCGACGATGCAGTAGCGGATGCCCGTGGAGAAATAACGGTCAACGCGCCGCTGGCGTTTCTCCGGATCCAGGTCTTCCAGATAGGTAGTCTCCAGCCGGCCCATGACCTGCACACGGGTCGGGTCAAAATAGTCGTAGTAGCCGGCCAGCTGCAGGCCGGGACGGGCAATGTCCCAGTCTCTCACCTGCACGGTATCGAAATCGTTCGCTCGCCAGACCACGGTAAGGCCGTATTTTTCGGCCATATCTTTCAGCAGTACGAAGCGCTCCTTGCTCATGTTCCGATCTCCTGCCTTGTCTCGCCCGCACGGGCGGTATTTTCGGGAACGCACGCCGGAGGATATATATTTATATTATAACCGCCCCGGCGCCTTAAGGCAACAGAAAACCGTGCCGGGCGTGTACGGCTTTCGGTCCGCTCCGGCGTTGAAGAAACGCCTCTATTCTTCACTGAAAATTCCTGAAAAAAGTGCTTGCAAACGGCAAAACGCTCTGTTATTATATTACAGCTGTCCGCTTGGGAGGTTCCCGGCACGGGCAGGCAATCTACCAGGAGGAGGTGCTAAGGTTGGCAAAGTGTGAGTTCTGCGACAAGGGTGTCACTTTCGGCATCAAGGTCAGCCACTCTCATCGGCGCACCAATCGGAGCTGGAAGCCCAATGTGAAGCGCGTCAAGGCCATCGTTGACGGTACCCCGAAACACGTTTACGTGTGCACCCGCTGCCTGCGCAGCGGCAAGGTCACTCGGGCCGTCTGATCCCGTCTTCCGTAAGGATGGTTCGAAAGAGCCGCCCCTGTGAAAGAACGGGGGCGGCTCTTTCGCCCTGCGGAGGCCGGCCGCGGGCTCCGGAGCGGAGCTGCGGCAGAAAAAAGTTTTTCCGAAATCGAAAAAAGTGTTGACAAGCCATTTCAACGGTGCTATATTATCAAAGCTGCCACCGAGAAGGAATGGTCAAGGGTTGACATAATTTCCAAAAATCGATGGCGGAAAAGGCAAATTTTTGTGTACCTTGTAAATTGAACAAAGTGAACTAAACACCAGAAAGGGTTCTGCGGATCGAAAGATCCGCGAAAGATTTCTTTGAGAGCTGGAAACAGCGATCAATAAGAAGATTTCGAGGCCGAGAGGCTTTGAGATACTATTTTATTGAGAGTTTG